>ERZ1673693.246-NODE-246-length-76184-cov-52.799630_pt1 | contig 76184 bp, 65 predicted proteins | sample MGYA00580223_ERZ1673693 | MGnify/ENA primary metagenome ERZ1673693 (study PRJEB41218, sample SAMN15661741) | gut metagenome | host: Homo sapiens | place: Canada: London | collected 2015-08-20/2019-03-30 | study: EMG produced TPA metagenomics assembly of...
TCAAAGATACTAATTTGAAAGCAAATCACAACCTTGCTGTAGCTTTTCTATCTTCTTATTAGCTGTTCTTTATGGTTCAAAGATACTAATTTGAAAGCAAATCACAACCACATACAAATGTAGAACGTCTTGTTCCAGCTGTTCTTTATGGTTCAAAGATACTAATTTGAAAGCAAATCACAACTAAGATAGGGATATGGGAAGTATTAAAATGCTGTTCTTTATGGTTCAAAGATACTAATTTGAAAGCAAATCACAACCGCAGCTAAGATACTGAATTAATTCTTAGCGCTGTTCTTTATGGTTCAAAGATACTAATTTGAAAGCAAATCACAACGATTACATAAATGAGCTTCATCTACAAGTAGCTGTTCTTTATGGTTCAAAGATACTAATTTGAAAGCAAATCACAACTGGTTGAACCGGAATATTGGCATGAATGAAGCTGTTCTTTATGGTTCATAAGATACTAATTTGAAAGCAAATCACAACACCTCGGCTTGGGCTACCTGAATGCCGATTGTTGTCTCCAATGGTCCAAAGATACTAATTAAAAAGCAAACCACAGCAACAAAAGGAAAGAAACGATTACCCCTCTTTCTTATAACTGTTCAAATAAAACTTTTTAAAAGCTTTTGCATCTTCGATTAATCCATAGCCGCCACACCAGTGACAATAACGATTAAATAAAAGAGCTTTTAGTGTGATCGGTGTATCATCCATCATGTTAAACTCAGAAAGCCCAGCAGAAATATATTCATCAAGCATATCACCAAGAATATCATCTTTATTAATGCTTAACGCAATCCATTTCTCTTCATAAAACCAAAATAGATTTTTATCCCCATTTTTGTAAGGGTTCTCTTCCTCACCTTTATAATACCTACAGAAAGGTAAATAATTATTTTTTTCCATGCTCAATATCTAATGTTTGATAAAGTTTAAATATAACTAATTTCATTCATCTGGAAGAATATTCAGACAGCTGTTCTTTATAATCCAAAAATACTAATTCGAAACAATTTTACTACCCAAATTTCAACTAAAAAAATAAAAGAGATTAGTTTTCAATTCCTCAAGCCAGAACTCCCCCATTTTACCCCTTCATTAAAATCCCCCATCCTTTCTCCCCCACCAACCACTTCCCCTACTTTTTCGATTCGCTCCTAAAAAAACAAGCGATTATTTTTGCAGTTCCAAATAAAACAGTACCTTTGCACCCCGTAAAACGAAAAGAGATTGCCGATATAGCTCAGTTGGTAGAGCAACGCATTCGTAACGCGTAGGTCGCCGGTTCAAGTCCGGCTATCGGCTCGAAATGTAGAGAAAGAGATGTGACCGCATCTCTTTTTTTTGTTTCAAGACGAAAAGAGAGAAACGCCACACTTCTATCCAAAGATTTACGAACAAAAAATCGACGTATTCAGACTTAAATGAAAAAGAAACAGAAAATGCTTTTGGGAGGACTGGCGGCCCTGGTCCTCATTGGACTGGCATGTGCCGGAACAGCTTACTACCTGTTACTGGCTCCCCAGTTTCATCCGTCGAAAACCAGCTATATCTACATCGACCGCAACGACAATATCGACTCCGTCTGCCACAAGCTGAAGACACAAGGCAAAGCTGCCAGCCTGTCCGGCTTCAAACTACTGGCACGCTATAGGGAATACGGCCAGCATATCCGCACCGGACGCTATGCCATTCGCCCTGCCGACAATGCATACCACGTATTCAGCCGACTGTACCGTGGTTATCAGGAGCCTATGAACCTCACCATCGGTAGCGTCAGAACACTGGATCGCCTGGCACGCAACGTGGGCAAACAACTCATGATAGATTCTGCCGAAATAGCCAATCTGCTGAACGACACGATGCTTATCCGGCAGTGGGGTTATCAGAAAGAGACCCTGCCCTGTCTTTTCATCCCCGACACCTATCAGGTATATTGGGACATCAGTGCGGAACAGTTCGTAGAGCGGATGCAAAAAGAGCACAGCCGCTTCTGGAATGAGGAAAGAAAACAAAAGGCGCAAGCCGCAGGCATGACGCCTGAAGAGGTATGCACACTGGCTTCCATCGTAGAGGAAGAGACCAACAACAACGCCGAAAAACCTACCGTAGCAGGACTTTACATCAACCGCCTGCACAAAGACATGCCTTTACAGGCCGATCCTACAGTCAAATTTGCCCTGCAAGATTTCCAACTGAAACGAATCAGCAACAAGCACCTGACCGTGGATTCGCCGTACAACACGTATCGCAACATCGGATTGCCTCCCGGACCGATACGCATCCCTACTCCTGTCGGAATCGATGCCGTGCTGAATTATGAAAAGCACGACTACATCTATATGTGTGCCAAAGAAGACTTCTCGGGGACACACAACTTCGCATCCAACTACACAGAACACATGAAAAATGCACGCAAATACTGGAAAGCCCTGAACGAAAGAAAGATTTTTAAGTGATTTTGTGTTCTTATGTAAAAGCAAAAGCTTATATTTGCGGTTAACTAACCGAAAAAACAACCACACAAGTTTCGCAAGTTCTGCAAAGCTTGTAGAAGTTAAGAAGCTAAAGGATGGCATCGCCTGCCTGAAGCAGGACGGTTTCACAGCCACCCATTAACTTCAAAGACTTTAAATTAATACCTAAAAAAGACAGATATGAGCAAACAACTTTTACTTGGCGACGAAGCCATAGCACAAGCTGCACTGGATGCCGGACTTTCGGGCGTGTACGCCTATCCGGGCACTCCGTCTACTGAAATCACCGAATACATACAGATGATGCCTATAACGGCCGAACGGAACATCCACAACCGGTGGTGCTCCAACGAAAAGACGGCCATGGAAGCTGCACTGGGCATGTCGTTTGCCGGAAAACGGTCGCTGGTCTGCATGAAGCATGTAGGAATGAACGTGGCTGCCGACTGTTTCATCAATGCAGCCATGACTGGCGTTAAAGGCGGAATGATAGTCGTGGCAGCCGACGACCCCAGCATGCACTCTTCACAAAACGAACAGGACAGCCGCTTCTACGGCGACTTTGCACTGATACCTATATTCGAGCCTAGCAGTCAGCAGGAGGCCTACGACATGGCCTACGAAGGTTTCCGCTTCTCCGAACAGACGGGCGAACCTCTGCTGTTGCGCATCGTTACCCGTCTGGCCCATTCGCGCTCGGGCGTAGAACGCAAGGAACAACAGGCTCAGAACGAACTGGCTTTCAGCGACGACCCGCGTCAGTTCATTCTGTTGCCGGGAAATGCCCGCAAACGCTACAAAGCCCTGCTGCAACAACAGGACGAGTTTGTAAAAGCATCCGAAAATTCTCCCTTCAACAAATACATTGACGGACCCAATAAGAAACTGGGTATCGTAGCTTGTGGCATCGGCTACAACTACCTGATGGAAAGCTATCCCGAAGGCTGTGAATATCCCGTGCTGAAAATAGGCCAGTACCCGCTGCCCAAGAAACAACTGACACAGCTGATAAACGAATGCGAAGAGATTCTGGTGCTGGAAGACGGACAGCCCTTTGTAGAAAAGCAGCTGAAAGGTTATCTGGGACTGGGCGTCAAAGTGAAAGGAAGACTGGACGGTACACTGCCGACCGACGGCGAACTGACCCCCGACAGTGTGGCACGTGCCGTAGGCAAGGAAAACAAGGCTGAATTCAGTGTTCCGTCACTGGTAGAAATGAGACCACCCGCACTGTGCGAAGGCTGTGGACACCGCGACATGTACACCGTACTGACACAGGTGCTGAAAGAAGAATATCCTTCGCACAAGGTATTCAGCGACATCGGTTGCTATACACTGGGAGCCAATGCACCCTTCCACGCCATCAACTCGTGTGTAGACATGGGAGCTTCTATCACCATGGCCAAAGGAGCGGCCGACGCAGGACTATATCCATCGGTAGCCGTCATTGGTGACTCGACTTTCACTCACTCGGGCATGACAGGTCTGCTGGATTGTGTTAACGAGAATGCCAACGTCACCATCGTCATCTCGGACAACGAAACAACCGCCATGACGGGTGGACAGGACTCTGCCGGAACCGGACGTCTGGAAGCCATCTGCGCCGGCATTGGTGTAGCACCGGAACACATCCGCGTAGTAGTGCCTCTGAAGAAGAACTACGAAGAAATGAAACAAGTGATACGCGAGGAAATTGAATACCACGGAGTATCGGTCATCATCCCCCGCAGAGAGTGTATACAGACATTAGCACGCAAAAAACGTAACAAGTAAAGCCATGAAAAAAGACATCATACTTTCGGGCGTAGGAGGACAAGGCATCCTGTCTATCGCCACCGTTATCGGTAAAGCTGCCCTGAAAAAGGGCTTGTATATGAAACAAGCCGAAGTACACGGCATGAGCCAGCGCGGAGGAGACGTACAGTCGAACCTGCGTATCAGCGACCAGCCCATCGCATCCGACCTGATTCCGACCGGCAAGTGCGACCTGATCATCTCGCTGGAGCCTATGGAAGCTTTGCGCTATCTGCCCTACCTGAATCACGAAGGCTGGCTGGTGACCAATGCAGTTCCCTTTGTCAACATTCCCAATTACCCCAGCGAAGAAGCCCTCAAAGCCGAACTTGACAAGCTGCCGCACAAAATTGTGGTAAACGTCAGCGAGATAGCCAAGGAAGCCGGTTCGCCCCGTGTGGCCAACATCGTGCTGTTGGGAGCCACTATCCCCTTCCTGGGCATCGACTACGCCACCATGCAGGAAAGCGTACGCGAAATCTTCCAACGTAAGGGCGACGCCATTGTGGAAATGAACCTGAAAGCACTGGCAGCAGGCAAAGAAATAGCAGAAAAACTTATACAATAGAACCATGAATGACAAGTACTGGGAAGAAGAAATCGAAACCATGCCACGGGAAAAACTCCGTGAATTACAACTGCAACGACTAAAGAAAACAATAGGCATCGCTTCCCATGCCCCTTATTACAAGAAAGTGTTCCAGGAGCACGGCATCACGCCAGACAGCATTCAAAGCCTGGAAGACATACGCAAGATACCGTTCACTACCAAAGCCGATATGCGTGCCAACTATCCTTTCGGACTGGTAGCAGGCAACATGCGCGAAGACGGAGTACGCATCCACTCGTCCAGTGGTACGACCGGTACCCCTACCGTCATCGTACACTCACAACACGATTTGGATTCGTGGGCCAATCTGGTAGCTCGCTGCCTCTACATGGTAGGCATCCGCAAAACCGATGTTTTCCAGAACAGTTCGGGCTACGGCATGTTTACCGGCGGACTGGGCTTCCAGTACGGAGCCGAACGTTTAGGAGCGCTGACAGTGCCGGCTGCTGCTGGGAACAGCAAACGTCAGATCAAGTTCATTACAGACTTCAAGACAACTGCCCTGCACGCCATCCCCAGCTATGCCATCCGTCTGGCCGAAGTGTTCCAGGAAGAAGGCATGGATCCCACCCAGACAAGCCTGAAAACCCTTGTCATTGGTGCGGAGCCTCATACCGACGAACAACGCAAGAAAATAGAGCGCATGCTGGGCGTAAAGGCCTACAACAGTTTTGGTATGACGGAAATGAACGGTCCGGGCGTAGCCTTCGAGTGTACCGAGCAGAACGGTATGCACTTTTGGGAAGACTGCTACTTGGTAGAAATTATCAATCCCGAAACAGGCGAACCGGTGCCCGATGGCGAAATTGGCGAACTGGTGCTGACTACCCTCGACCGTGAAATGATGCCACTGATACGCTACCGTACGCGCGACCTGACACGCATCCTGCCCGGTACGTGTCCCTGCGGACGCACACACCTGCGTATTGACCGCATCAAGGGACGCAGCGATGACATGTTCATCATCAAGGGAGTAAACATCTTCCCGATGCAGGTGGAAAAGATTCTGGTACAGTTCCCGCAGCTGGGAAGCAACTACCTCATCACCCTGGAAACAGTGGACAATCAGGACGAAATGATTGTAGAGGTAGAACTCAGCGACTTGTCGACCGACAATTACATCGAACTGGAAAAGATACGCAAGGACATCACCCGCCAGCTGAAAGACGAAATACTGGTCACCCCCAAGGTGAAACTGGTAAAAAAAGGCTCATTGCCTCAGAGCGAAGGAAAAGCCGTCCGGGTAAGAGACTTGCGCGACAACAAAGAAAAGTAAGTAATCCCCCCCAATTTTTCCCCAGTTAGGAAAAAATTTTTTCCTAACTGGGGAATTTTTATTCCCTAACTGGGAAAAAAACAGAGCCTAGTTAAGGCCTATTTCTACCTGAGAAAGCGGGCCAGAATGATCCTGAAACGAACGAAAAGAAAAGGGAATGCGCCAACCTGACACATTCCCTTTTTTATAAGAAAGCCGCACCGATGATGTGATGAAACTCCGAATGACATGGTTTGAGTGCTCGTCCTCTTTGTAATCCACCGACTCAAAGGTTACCCCGAAGGGCGTGGCCCGCCATTGAGAAGCGAAGCTTGTCTCGGTATTTCATAAAAATTGATGAGTTTCCCGATCCAATCAATGCGGCTATTTTTTCTATAACAAAGATAAGAAGTTTATGTGAAAGAAACAAGCAATTGAACAAATTTGTGCGTTTCAGCCCCTCTTTTCTCTCGTATAGGCATAAAAAAGATGCCGGCTACATCATCTGCAGTCGGCATCCTATCAGTTTTTCAATTTATCAGAGTCTTTATGCAGCCTTAGCCTTGGCAACAATAGCCTTGAATGCTTCGGGATGATTCATTGCCAAATCGGCCAACACCTTACGGTTGATTTCGATGCCGGCTTTATGCAAAGCACCCATCAGCTTGGAATAAGACATACCTTCCAAACGTGCAGCTGCATTGATACGTTGAATCCACAACGCACGGAAATTTCTCTTTTTGGCCTTACGGTCACGGAACGCATAAGTCAAACCTTTCTCCCAAGTATTCTTGGCTACGGTCCAAACGTTCTTTCTTGCACCAAAGTAACCTCTGGTCAATTTCAAAATTTTCTTTCTTCTTGCTCTTGAAGCAACATGATTTACTGATCTTGGCATAGTTTTTCTTTTTTTTGAATGTTAGCGCCATTGCTTTGAAACAACAGACTTAAAGCTAATGCATTCGGTTAATAACTTTGATACTTTTAGTACACTTTTCGATTACTTCATCGCTAAGAGTTCCTTCACCTGGCTAACATTTGTGGTGTCAACAAGTGTAGAATAACACAAGTTTCTCTTTTGCTTTTTAGTTTTCTTAGTCAGAATGTGACTATGAAAAGCGTGCTTTCTTTTGATTTTACCCGTTCCGGTAAGAGTGAATCTTTTTTTAGCACCGGAGTTCGTCTTGATCTTTGGCATCTTACTTTAACTTTTAAATTATTAATAATATGGTTACGCACTATACCGTGGCGCAACTCACTTTTCCATTAATTATTCTTCGTCCTCAGCGTCGCGTTGAACATTCTTGGGTTCTTCGGCGGTCTTCGGAGCAGCAGCCTTCTTGGGGCTGCCCGGCTTCTTGGGCGAAAGTTGGATAGTCATACGCTTTCCTTCGAGGATAGGCATCTGATCTACCTTTGCATAGTCTTCAAGGTCGTTGGCAAAACGAAGTAACAATACTTCTCCTTGCTCCTTGAACAGGATGGAACGTCCTTTAAAGAATACGTAAGCCTTCACCTTATCACCATCTTCCAAAAAGCCTTTGGCATGTTTCAACTTAAAGTTGTAATCATGATCATCGGTCTGAGGACCGAAACGGATTTCCTTCACGTTGACCTTTACCTGCTTGGCTTTCTGTTCCTTCTGACGTTTCTTTAACTGATACAGAAATTTAGAGTAATCGATTATACGACAAACAGGGGGTTGAGCATTAGGAGAAATCTCCACAAGATCCGCTTCATGTTCCTCGGCAAGCTTCAAGGCCTGCGCTATCGGATAGACTTTCGATTCTACTTCATCGCCCACTATACGGACTTCTTTGGCACGGATCTGTTCATTAATCCGGTGTTGCCCTTTTAAGCTGCCATTCTTCATTAATAACTTTTACTTCCAGTTTGTTTTTTTACTATTACTACTAAATTCTTTTATCTTAAAAAAGCGTCATCTGAATGCATTTTCAGACTTGCTTCTGCAATTGGGCGCAAATTTACCACTTATTTATCATATTTTGCACTTCCTCGTAGACTTTTTTTGCAAAATCTTCGAATTTCATGCTACCTTGGTCACCTTCTCCCTGCTTACGAACAGAAACTTCTCCGTTTTCGGCTTCTTTCTCACCGACAATCAGCATGTAAGGAATACGTTTCATCTCGTTATCACGGATCTTGCGGCCTATCTTTTCATTACGCTCGTCGACCAGCGCACGGATATCATACTTCTTCAGGCTGTTCTTTACCTCATTGGCGTAGTCGTTGAACTTCTCGCTGATAGGCAGAATGGCAACCTGATCGGGGGTCAGCCACAAGGGGAATTTACCGGCTGTATGTTCGATAAGTACGGCAACGAAACGTTCCATCGAACCAAACGGTGCACGGTGAATCATAACCGGACGGTGTTTCTGGTTGTCGGCACCGGTATACTCCAGTTGGAAACGTTCAGGCAAGTTGTAGTCTACCTGAATTGTACCCAGCTGCCAGCGACGGCCAATGGCATCCTTCACCATGAAGTCGAGCTTAGGACCATAGAAAGCGGCTTCGCCGTATTCGATCTTGGCAGGCAGACCTTTTTCCTCGCAAGCCTCGATAATGGCACGTTCGGCCTTCTCCCAGTTTTCATCGCTACCGATATACTTCTCGCGGTTAACCTTATCGCGCAAAGAAATCTGAGCTTCAAAGTTCTGGAAGTTCATCGACTTGAATACGATAGAAATGATGTCCATCACACGCAAGAATTCTTCCTTCACCTGGTCGGGACGACAGAACAAGTGCGCATCGTCCTGCGTAAAGCTACGTACACGGGTCAGTCCGTGCAACTCACCACTCTGCTCGTAACGGCAAACAGTTCCGAATTCGGCAATGCGCAAAGGCAGATCCTTATACGAACGGGGCGAGTTCTTGTAAATCATACAGTGGTGCGGACAGTTCATCGGTTTCAGGAAGTATTCTTCGCCTTCTTCCGGAGTCTGGATAGGCTGGAAAGAATCTTTTCCGTATTTAGCATAATGGCCCGACGTGATATACAGCAACTTGTTGCCGATAGGCGGACACATTACTTCCTGATAGTCGTAACGACTCTGGATGCGACGCAAGAAGTCTTGCAGACGGATGCGCAAGGCAGCACCTTTCGGCAACCACATCGGCAAACCTTTTCCGACTGTATCGGAGAACATGAACAAATCCATCTCCTTACCAATCTTACGATGGTCGCGCTTCTTGGCCTCTTCCAGCAGAACAAGATACTCATCAAGCATCTTCTTCTTCGGGAAAGTGATACCATAGATACGTGTCATCATCTTACGGTCTTCTTGTCCACGCCAATATGCACCGGCTACAGAAGTCAATTTGATAGCCTTGATAGGTGCGGTATTGAGCAAATGCGGACCACGGCACAAGTCAGTAAAAGCACCTTGTGTATAGGTAGTGATATGTCCGTCTTCCAGTTCGGAAATGAGTTCACACTTGTATGTTTCTCCACGATCACCGAACATTTTCAGAGCATCGTCTTTCGCGATATCTTTTCTTACCACCGCTTCTTTCTTGGCGGCCAGTTCTGCCATCTTCTTTTCAATAGCAGGCAGATCGGATTCCTTGATAGGAGTCTCGCCCGGATCGACATCGTAGTAGAAGCCGTTTTCGATAGCCGGACCGATACCGAACTGAATGCCCGGATACAACTCCTGCAATGCCTCGGCCAGCAAGTGGGCACTTGTATGCCAGAAGGTATGCTTTCCCTGCTCGTCTTCCCACTTATACAATACAACTTCTGCGTCCTCGTTAATAGGACGTCCCAAATCATAAGTCTCTCCGTTCACGCCACAAGCCAGCACTTCCTGTGCCAGGCGAGAACTAATACTTTCTGCAATTTGCAGTCCCGTCACTCCGTCGTTGTACTCCCGTACAGAGCCGTCTGGAAAAGTTATCTTTATCATAATAGAATTATTGATTTTTCAATTTTTCAAAGCGCAAAAATAGCTATTTCTTTTTGATAATCCACTTTTTAGCAAAAAAATGTTATTCGCTTCTGTCGGTAAAGCGTTTAATTACATTATATGCTGACACGATACCCAATTCACCGGCCTTGCTCAAATCCTGAAGTCCCTGCTTGTTGTTGCCAAGATAGATGTGAACCAGACCTCTGTTGAAATAAGCTTCACCGAATTCCGGATTCAGCTCGATGGCTTTGTCATAGTCAGCAACAGCCGCCCGATAATCTTTCAGCAATGTTGAAACGTTTCCTCGGTTGTAGTAACCATACACAAAATCGGGAGCCAACTCGACAACGTGGTTCAGGTCATCGCGTACAATATTATAATCGATCGTTGTAACTTCTGATTTCTTCGCATTGTTATTGTTAGTTCCTCCTACCGTTGTCGGGGCGTTTCCTCCCTCCATACTTTCCTCAGCCTTCTGGTATTCCAGCTGCTTGCAACGCACCAAAGCACGCATAAAATAGGCCGGGAAGAAAGTATCATCCAACAGAATACTCTTGGTAAAGTCATCTACCGAACTGGCAAAGTCCTGTACCAGATAGAAGTCCAATCCACGCATGAAACGTTTTACGGCATTATGGTCATCGGCCACGATATCCGATGTATGCGAGTCGATCAGAGCAAAATGGAAACGTACCTGTTCTTCGGTCAACGGTGCTTCCATATTGGTGATACGCAACATTTTTGGGAAGAGTTTGGAACGGTTCAGTTCGTCGATGTAACGGTGGAAATGAACAGTACGTTTCACATCGCTCACCTTTTCGTAATAAGTCAGCGCATACATAGGCTCCTGTTTGATAACTACATTACGATCCTGCACGCGTCCGCGGTAGTCGCTCGTATAACGTTGTTCAAATTCCGAATCATCGGCAATCACAATCTTACGATAGTTTTCCACATTCTTATCCGACTTCTTACGAGTCTTACTATCGTCTTTGGAAGAATCCGAATTGTCGGCCATATCTTTATCTGCATTGCCCGACGCCGCATTGTTCCGCTTGTCGATCTGCATCTTCATGATTTTGAACTCGTCCTGTTCGGCCCCTTTCGCATCACCAATCTTTTTACGGGCCTGGGCACGCTGGTAATAACCAGCCATAAAGTTTGGATAAGCATCTATCACCTTCGAATAGTCGCTGATAGCTCCACGGTAATCGCCGGTCTGCGCACGAAGCAATCCGCGGTTGAAGGTAGCCATCATATTGTCCGGCTCAATCTGAAGAACAAAATCGAAGTCTTCGATAGCACGGTTGTCATCGCCAACCTGCGCACGAAGCAATCCACGGTTATAGTGTCCCAGGAAGTTATTCGGATCAATGTCCAAAGCAAGGTCATAATCGCTCATGGCCCCTCTCAGGTTATTCTGATGGAAACGGGCCAAAGCGCGGTTGATGTAATTGCCGGCATTGCGGGCACTCAGATGAATGGCTTGATCAAGGTCTGCTTCTGCTTCCTTATACTTGCCCTGCTGAATACGCACAATGGCACGCGCGCTCCAACCGTCTGGGTCGTAACGGTCCAGTTCAATGGCTTTCTCGAAATCGTTCAATGCCTGAATGGTATCGTTCTGTTTCAGATAGACCTCGCCACGCATCAGATAAGCAGGCGTATAACGGGGAGAAATAGCCAGCAACTTACCCAAATCTTCCTTAGCCGAGTCGTAATCTTCCTTCCGCATATGGCACAACGACAGGTTGTGCCACAGCACAAGGTTTTCGGGATCATACTTTAAAGCCGTCTGATAGTCTTCGATGGCGCCATCAAACTTATTTTGCCGGATGCGCGCCAAACCTCTGATCTGGTAGGCTCCTACGACAAAAGGATTGCGCTGAATGGCCTTGTCGCAATCGGCCTCGGCGCCTTGGAAGTCTTCCAGATTAATCTTGGCCAAACCTCGGAAGAAATAAGGCTCAAACAGATAAGGCTTTGCGTTGATTACCTGATTAAAGTACTGAATAGAAAGCACGTAATCTTCAAAATACAAAGCATTTCGGGCAATTGTCATTACTCGCTCTGTATTGATTTGCGCACACAGCAATGCGGGAAACAGCAAAAGGATTGCTAATATTTTTTTTACCATTTTGTCTTACAAATACTTATATACGATAGCAAAAGTAATGCATTTCGTTTACTTGACAGGACTTAGGAAAGAGTTTTTCCGTTTGTTTTTGAGTTTTTTAGTATCTCAAAACTTTCTATTCAGAACCGGTAAATCATTTCACTGTCTTAACCCGATAAGAGCAGCGGGCCTTACCTTTTAGCATTGCGTTCAGCTTGCCTTTAATCATCTGCTTACGAAGAGGCGACAAATGATCGATAAACATTGTGCCTTCCAGGTGATCGAACTCGTGCTGCATAACACGGGCAAGGTAGCCTTCTACAATTTCATCGTGTTCGACCATATTCTCGTCCAGGTATCTGACATGAATCTTATCACCACGTTTCACAGACTCGTGAATGCCGGGCAGACTCAGGCAACCTTCTTCCATCGAGACTTCCTCGCCCATGACCTCAAGAATATGGGCATTGATGTAAACCTTACGGAAATCCTTATATTCAGGCATGTCTTCGGAAAGAACATCCAGGTCGACTACGACTACACGGATAGGCAAACCAATCTGCGGCGCAGCCAGCCCTACTCCATCGGCATGGTCCATTGTTTCAAACATGTTGGCTATAAGTTCTTTCAGGTTAGGATAATCAGGTGTAATATCCTCTGCCACTTTTCTCAATACGGGTTGTCCGTATACATAAATGGGTAAAATCATAAGTGTATTTTTTTAATGTTTCATTTCTACATTTACCGACGCGGCACGTCCGCCCCGTCTGTCAGCAAAAGCTTCAGCCACGCATTCCCCGGCTTTCCAGATAGGACTGCAGAATAATCGTCGCACTAATCTCATCGACCAAAGCCTTATTCTGACGGTCTTTCTTTTTCAGGCCGGCTTCCAACATTGTACGATGAGCCAGAACAGAAGTAAACCGTTCATCGACATACTCTATCGGCATATCGGGCAGCTTCTTCTTCAACGAACGTACAAACGGCTCAATCCGCTGCATGTTTTCTGACATTTCGTTATTCATCTGCTTAGGGAGTCCAACCAATATCCGTTCTACCGGCTCTTTGCTCACATAATCAAGAATAAACGACAGCAGCTGATGCGTAGGCACAGTTGTCAGGCCGTTGGCTATCATCTGCAAGGGATCGCTTACAGCAATTCCGGTGCGTTTTCGTCCGTAATCTATGGCTAATATTCTACTCATAATTGGTGCAAAAGTACGATTAAAAATCGAAACCTGCACCCAAATGAGACGCTATAATGCAAAAAAGGGCATCCGAACAGTCCGGATACCCCCTTTTTACTACCTGACACAGATTGTCTTTACTGCCAGGCATTGAACTTTTATCTGTAATCAGACCGGCTAAAAACCGGAAAACTTATTTTTTCTTCCAAAGACGTGTCATGTCTTCCAATGTCTTGCCTTTGGTTTCGGGAACCAACTTCCAAACAAAAATTGCGGCAATCACACAGATGATTCCATACAGAGCATAAGCAAACATATGTCCAAACTTCTCTCCCATATCGCCCAGTGTCATGTTGTACATCGGCACAAACGTAGACGAAACGATGAAATTGAATATCCACTGGAAAGCCACAGCAATGGCAACAGCTGCGCCACGCACTGTATTCGGGAAGATCTCGGCAATCAGTACCCAGCAGATGGGGCCCCAGCTAAACATAAAGGAAGCACTATAAACCATAATACTTACTACAGACACCATCGGCGGAAGTCCTGTCAGCACATTGGACAGCGCAACACCGAAAGCACCGATAGCCATACCGATAGAACCGGAAATAAGCAAGGGCTTACGTCCCCACTTCTCGACTGTGAACACAGCCAGCAAGGTGAACAGAATGTTGATGATACCCATAATCACAGTCTGTACCATCGGATTGCCCATACCCATTGTTTCGAAAATACGGGGAGCAAAATAGAGCACAGCGTTGATACCTACAGCCTGCTGGAACACACTCAGCATAATACCGATAAAGATCACCATCCAGCCATAAGTAAACAGACGTTCGGTCTTTTCGTGGGCAGTAGCCTTGATTTCAGCCAAAATTACTTTAGCCTGAGTCACACCGTTAATACGGCTCAAGATATCCAAAGCCTTCTCATCGCGACCACACATAGCCAAATATCGAGGAGTCTCGGGAACCAAGAGAACAAGTATTGCGAACAAGCCGGCAGGAACAGCCTCGCTGACAAACATCAGACGCCAGCCGGTTTCAGTAGTCCAGGCAGCAGCTTCCGGATTCAGAATCTGATTTACCCCCTCGACTGCTTTGATAACGGGATTGGCATTGTCGCCCAAAATAAGGAAATTCACAAAATAAACCACCAGCTGACCAAAGATAATGGCAAACTGATTCCAGGACACCAATGTACCCCGAATATTACTGGGAGCAATCTCGGCAATATACATCGGACAAATGGCCGATGCCAAACCTACACCGACTCCACCCAATACGCGATAAAAATTGAAAGCAATAAGAAGCGAATAAGACGGAACTCCGTAGTCGTAGAACAGGAATTCGGGATAATAAGATCCCAACGCTGATAAGAAGAACAGAATACCAGCAATAAAAAGAGACTTTTTACGTCCAAAATTGGATGCACAAAAACCTGAAATGGCACTACCGATGATACATCCTATCAATGCACTACTGGAAGTGATGCCGTGAATCGTATCTGTGTAAGTAAAGTCCGAAGCTCCCATAAAGAATGCCTGAAGCCCTTTTTCTGCGCCCGAAATGACTGCCGTATCATAACCAAACAGCAATCCGCCAATAACAGCTACCAGCACAATCGAAAAAAGATAGACTTTACTTCCTTTTTCTGTATAGTTCATGGTATAATAATGAAATTAGAAATAGTTTATAAACAAAAAAATAGGCTGCCCTCCTGCCGACTGGCAGAAAGCGCAGCCCATTACATATCACTTTAATCTATTAGCAATACATATTGAGGATAGCCTCGTACAGTTCTTGCTTGCCACTAGTCTGCTTCGGTTCACCGTTAGCCTTAGCATAAGCAACAACGTCTTCCAAAGTCAGCTTACCTTCTTCGAATTCCTTACCCTTACCGCTGTCGAATGAAGCGTAACGATCGGCCAGCATCTTCTTGTAAGGAGATTCTTCCAGCAGACGAGCTGCGCTTTCCAAAGCACGAGCCATTGCATCCATACCAGCGATGTGTGCGATAAAGATATCTTCCAGATCGGTAGAGTTACGACGAGTCTTGGCATCGAAGTTTGTACCACCGTTACCCAGACCACCGTTACGGATGATCTGCATCATAGCCTGAGTCAGTTCGTAGTTATCAATGGGGAACTGGTCGGTATCCCATCCGTTCTGATAATCGCCACGGTTAGCATCGATAGAACCCAACATACCGTTATCAACAGCTACAGCCAACTCGTGTTCGAAAGTATGTCCGGCCAAAGTAGCATGGTTTACTTCGATGTTTACTTTGAAATCCTTATCCAGGTTGTGAGCTTTCAGGAAACCAACTACAGTTTCTGTATCAACATCGTATTGATGTTTTGTCGGTTCCATCGGTTTCGGTTCGATCAGGAATGTTCCAGTAAAACCTTTGCTACGTGCATAATCACGAGCGATTGTCAGCATCTGAGCCAAATGTTCTTTCTCACGCTTCTGATCAGTGTTCAACAAAGACATATAACCTTCGCGGCCACCCCAGAATACGTAGTTAGAACCACCGAGTTCGATAGTTGCATCAATAGCGTTCTTAATCTGTACGGCAGCACGAGCCACTACATCAAAGTCAGGGTTAGTAGCAGCACCGTTCATATAACGTGCATGACCAAATACATTGGCAGTACCCCACAACAGCTTAATGCCTGTTTCTGCTTGTTTCTGCTTAGCATAAGCAACAACTTCTTTCAGGTTAGCTTCATATTCTTCGATAGTATCGGCTTCTGTGCAGAGGTCTACATCGTGGAAGCAATAATACTCGATACCGATCTTCTGCATGAATTCGAAACCAGCATCCATCTTATCTTTTGCAGCCTGAACCTTATCTGTTGCAACATTCCAAGGGAATTTCTTTGTGCCACCGCCAAACTGATCGCTGCCTTCAGCGCAAAGTGTGTGCCACCATGCCATTGAGAACTTCAACCAGTCTTTCATCTTCTTACCCATGATTACCTTTTCAGGATCATAATAACGGAATGCCAGCGGATTGCGACTTTCTACACCTTCAAATTTAATTTTTCCAATACCAGGAAAATACTCTTTTGTTGCCATAATATTCTTTATATTTTATGCCTCCTACATATATTTGCAGGAAAGCGGGTTAATAATAAAATCTTCTTCTTTTCAATTAAATTAATCTCTCATAGACTTTTCCAAACGATGCTTCCAACGTGCATAAGCATCAAGATATTCCTGACGTTTGCTCTGGTTAGGCTCTATTACGTCAAGTTTTTCCAATGTGGCAAAGGCTTCGTTGTTATCTTTATAAATACCTGCACCAATTCCTGCACCCTTGGCTGCACCAACCGAACCGTCGGTATCATACAACTCAATGGTAGCACCGGTCACACCAGCCAACGTATCACGGAAAATGGAACTCAGGAACATATTGGCATGTCCGGCATGTATTTTCTGTACAGGAATTCCCATGCCTTCCATTATATCAATACCATATTTAAACGAGAATACAATGCCTTCTTGCGCTGCACGTACAATATGCTGTTTGCCATGCAGATTAAAGTTCAGACCACGGATAGAGCAATTGATTTCCTTATTCTCCAGCATACGTTCGGCACCATTACCAAAAGGCAGAATGCTGATGCCGGCACTTCCAATAGGAGCTTGAGAAGCCAGTACATTCATTTCATTATAAGAAATACCTTCGGGAGCAATTGTACGTTTTACCCATGAGTTCAGGATACCTGTTCCGTTGATGCAAAGCAACACACCCAGACGGGTCTGATCAGCAGTATGATTGACGTGTGCAAAAGTATTGACACGAGACTTTGGATCATAGTTTACTGCTCCGTTCACTCCATAAACAACGCCACTCGTACCTGCCGTTGAAGCGATTTCACCAGGATTGAAGACATTCAGTGAAAGTGCATTGTTCGGCTGGTCACCAGCGCGATAAGTGATAGGAGTACCTTCCTTCAAACCTAATTCTTTAGCTGCAGCCGCAGTAACACGTCCCTGTTCGGCAAATGTCGGTTTTATATCAGCTATCAGCGAAGAGTCAAAGCCATAATAATCCATCAGAAATTCTGCCAGGCAATTGTTTTTGAAATCCCAAAACATACCTTCGGACAAGCCTGATACCGTTGTACAGATCTCACCGCTCAACTTCATCGCGATATAATCACCAGGAAGCATAATCTTGTATATCTTCTCGTAAACCTCCGGTTCATTCTCTTTAACCCAAGCCAACTTAGAAGCCGTAAAGTTGCCCGGAGAATTCAGTAAATGAGAAAGGCAGCGTTCCTCGCCCAATGTTTCAAACGCACGCTGTCCATACGGAACCGCCCGCGAATCACACCAGATAATTGCCGGACGCAATACTTGCTGATTCTTATCTACACATACCAATCCATGCATCTGATAAGAGATACCTATAGCTTTAATTTCTCCTCCATTCACACCCGATTCTGTGAGAATAGCCTCCGTTGCCAGCTTCAGATTTTCCCACCAACTTTCAGGATTCTGTTCTGCCCAACCTTGTTTTACTGCAATAATAGCAGCTTCCGTTTTCGGGAAAAAAGCAGAAGAAACACATTTTCCACTTTCTGCATTTACCAAACTCGCCTTTACCGACGAGCTACCGATGTCATAACCTAATAGATACACTTTGATATTATATTAAAAGTTAATAATTCTATGTTTTTACAAGGAATATACCCGGTCCCTCTTAACGTCTGGACTTATTATAGATTTTCTTATCGAAACGATAATAGCGGGCAGCACGATGAGCCACTCCCTGCTGACGTTCTTCGAGAGGTACTACATACTCCATTAAAGCGATTTTCTTATGGAAATTACGCACATCAATCGGTTTTCCATATATTAATTCGTAAAGTGTACGCAACTGAGAAGCCGTGAATTTACGCGGAAGCAGATCGAACAGAGCAGACGGATTCGCTTCTACATACTGACGGATATACAATAAAGCTTCTTTTATAATCAAATTATGATCAAAAGCCAAATCTTTGATATCCGGCAAAGCCACCCAACACGCCTGCAAATTATTCAAATCACGATTCAGCGTACGGTCAATCTTTACCAACGACAAATAAGCAATGGTCACAATACGTTCAACCTTCGACTGTATAGCACGTTCCAACCAATGAACATCTCTAGGGTCCTTGGTCCGGTCTTTAGAGCCAAAGGCCTTAAACTGTACCAGATTCACATTTTTCACACCAGTCAGTTCATTCAACACCCTTTGAGCAGCTCCATCCAGATCCTCATCCATATAAATCAAGCTTCCCGGCAATTTCATATCGTGAAACACTTCACCTTCTTCCTCTCCCATTCGACGGATAAGCAAAACCTTCAGCTGTTCTCCGTCAAACCCTATTACCACACAATCTACCGAGATGTGATTATTTGCCAATGGCATTTCGTGTTCCATGTTTTACATGATATTTTGATTAAACGCTGCAAATATATAGATGTTTTTTCAAAACACAATAGCATAAAACATAAAAATTAGTATGTTATAAAGCATTATTTTTCAGAGAAATAGTTATCATACATCATACAATATGAAAACATATGCTTATCGTAAACAATACAATATGTAATATATACATTCGTAAACAACAGGCAAACACATAGTAGAAACAATGCGAAACATTCTCATTTATAAGGAATTCAAGCAGGATTAAACTATGCCATCCAATACACCACTTATTGTACCAGAAAAAGCACAGTCTACAATCGGATTGCACAAAAATTGCATATATGTGCGGTGATTATCAGAAAAAGGTCTAACTTTGCAGCACTTTTTATATATAGTAACTAAAAACAATAAAAATGAAAGCATTTGTATTTCCAGGGCAAGGTGCCCAATTCGTAGGAATGGGAAAAGACCTGTACGAAAATTCAGCTTTAGCTAAAGAACTATTCGAAAAAGCCAATGATATCCTCGGCTACCGTATTACAGACATCATGTTCAATGGAACAGACGAAGATCTGCGCCAAACCAAAGTTACTCAGCCTGCCGTATTTCTCCATTCAGTAATCTCTGCGCTCTGCATGGGCGATGAATTCAAACCCGAAATGACTGCCGGACACTCACTTGGAGAATTTTCTGCCTTAGTAGCTGCTGGAGCACTGACTTTCGAGGACGGCCTCAAATTGGTATACGCCCGTGCTATGGCTATGCAAAAAGCATGTGAAGCACATCCTTCAACCATGGCTGCCATCATCGCATTACCCGATGAGAAAGTAGAGGAAATTTGCGCACAAGTAAGTGCCGAAGGCGAAGTTTGCGTAGCTGCCAACTACAACTGCCCGGGTCAGATTGTAATCTCTGGTTCGATCGAAGGAATCAATAAGGCATGCGAACTGATGAAAGCCGCAGGTGCAAAACGCGCTCTTCCACTCAAAGTAGGTGGTGCATTCCACTCTCCACTCATGAACCCTGCCAAAGTAGAATTGGAAGCAGCAATTAACGCTACTGAAATTCATACTCCGAAATGCCCCGTTTATCAAAACGTTGATGCATTGCCTCACACCGATCCGGCAGAAATCAAGAAGAACCTCATTGCTCAGCTGACAGCTTCCGTACGCTGGACACAAACTGTAAAGAACATGGTAGCCGACGGCGCAACCGACTTTACAGAATGCGGCCCCGGCGCAGTGCTGCAAGGCCTGATTAAAAAGATAGACTCTTCTGTACCAGCTCACGGTATCGCATAAAAAGTTCAAATATCATATATATAAAAAAAGAGGGTTTTAATAAACCCTCTTTTTTTATATCTCAACAGAAATATAAGCTAAATATTTCTACCGCACGAAATTTCACTCAAATCTTTATTCCACCGCACTCAATATCCCATCTCGTGCAATGCCTTACACAACTGATCCGGGCACGAGGTAGGACGTCCACCACAACGGATACCTTCCAGACGTTTGATGACATCACACACCGGCATTCCTTTTACCAATCGGGAAATACCTTGCAAATTGCCATTACAACCACCCCAGAAAGCAACTTCTTTCAGGATGCCGTCTTCTACCTCCAACTCAATATTACTACTGCAAGTTCCTGCAGTTTTATAAGTATAAGTCATTATTCGCCCTCTTCCGGCTTCATATTAGTATACACCGTCTGAACATCATCAAATTCTTCCAGACGTTCTATCATCTTATTGATAGTTTCACGGTGCTCTGCTTCTACATCCTTCAAATCATTCGGAATATAAGTAAAGTCACCACCGACATCCTCAAAGCCGCCCTCTTCAAGGTGCTTCTGGATGGCAGCATAGCTCTTAGGATCTCCGTAGATAGTAATTGTGCCCTCTTCTTCGTCCTCTTCGTAATCTTCATCTACATCAAAGTCGATCATATCAAGGATAAATTCTTCCATATCCATGCCATCTTTCTTTTTGAAAGTGAACACGCATTTATGGTCGAACAAGAATGCCAGCGATCCCATTGTACCCAAGTTGCCACCAAACTTATTAAATACACTGCGCACATCAGCTACCGTACGTGTCGGATTATCCGTCAGCGTATCAACAAAGACAGCTACTCCGTGAGGACCGTATCCTTCATACGTCATGCTCTTATAATCACTCTGGTCTTTTCCCAGCGCATTTTTAATCGCACGTTCAATATTGTCCTTCGGCATGTTCTCGCGCTTGCAAGTAGCAATCACCGAACGCAATGCCGGATTATTTTCAGGTTCCGGACCACCAGCCTTCACAGCTATGGCAATTTGTTTACCCAGTCTTGTAAAAGTCTTAGCCATGTGGCCCCATCTTTTCAGCTTTGTAGCTTTTCTATATTCAAACGCTCTTCCCATTGGTTTATTATTTTTAAATTGTTATATTACCTTTCTTTAATATCTTAATCTTCTTTATCAAGTCATACACTTCTGATACGAGAAACACGATAACCATCAGTCCGCCAATCCCCGCCATTATGCGCACTTCACAAGTGCTGCTACCGAGCGCCTTATTAATAGCTACATATATCATATATATATCGAAGCAAATAAGTGCTACTGGCCAGACCAATGCTCCAAACCTGTTCTTTTTCATGAGATTACGTACAACTACCCTCTTTGAATCATCGCAACTTGGCATCAAGCTTTGTTTCAAGATTCTTAATAAGCTTCTGCATGATCTTATCAATCTGCTTGTCATTCAAAGTCGCATTCTCATCCTGAAGCATAAAGCTTACAGCATAACTCTTTTTACCAGCTTCGAGATTCTTTCCTTCGTAAACATCGAACAAAGATACTTCTTTCAGCAACTTCTTCTCGGTTTCGTATGCAATCTTCTCAATTTCAGCGAACTGCACTTTCTTATCAATCAACAAAGCCAAATCACGCTTCACAGCCGGGAACTTGGTCAGCTCAACATAGTTCACCTTTACATTTCTGATAGCCTTAAGCAACTCTTTCCAATTGATATCCGCAAAGTACACTTCATTGTCAATATCGAAGCCTTTAAGAATCTTATGAGAAACGATTCCCAAAGAAGCCAACAGCTTACCGCCTCTTGTGTATACGGCCAAGGACGCAGCATAAATATCACTGTCCTGCACACCTACCACCAAGTCGCGCATCTGCAATTCCACACGACTGAAGATATTCTCTACATAAGCTTTCAATTCATACACCGAGCTGTCTTCGTCAGCATGCGCCCACGAGTTGGCAACTTTCTTACCAGTAACCCACAAGCCCAAATGATAATCCTCCGTATATGCAGCCAAAGCTTTCTCAGGATTCTTTTTCTCCTCATGATAATAATAGCAATTACCATACTCGAAGAATTTCAAATCTGCATTTTTACGGTTTGCATTGTGAGCAATACTTTCCAAACCGCCAAACAGCAAAGTCTGACGCATCGCATTCAGGTCTGTACTCAAAGGGTTCATCAACATGACCAGATTCTTCGAGGGGTAACTTTCCAAACCATCATAGTAGCCTGCCCGAGTCAATGAATTGTTCAATATCTCGTTGAATCCACAACCCACCAACTGCTCGGCTATCAGATTCTGCAACTTGTTCGACTTATCATGTTCACCTTTTACTGTGAGACAAGACTTCAAAGCTGACGGAATTTCTACATTATTATATCCATAGATACGCAGAATATCTTCAATCACGTCACAGTCTCTTTGTACGTCCACACGGTAAGGCGGTACATCCAACACCAAGCCTTCGGAAGTTTCTTCCACAATCTTCATCTCCAGGCTTGAAACAATGCTCTTGATAGTTTCCGCTGGTATCGTTTTTCCTACCAGAGCATGAACCTTTTCGTAAGGCAGATCTACTCTGAAATCACTGAAATCGGCCGAACATACATCCTTGATATCACAAGAAATTGTTCCACCTGCCAGTTCCTTCACCATCAAAGCTGCCAGTTTCAGGCAATAGATTACTGAATTGGGATCGATTCCACGTTCAAAACGGAACGATGCATCAGTGTTCAACCCATGACGACGTGCAGTTTTACGCACCCATGTAGGATGGAAATAAGCACTCTCCAGGAAGACATCCTTAGTCGCTTCGGTAGAGCCTGAATTCAGTCCTCCGAACACACCGGCAATACACATGGCCTCTTCACGATTGCAAATCATCAGATCGCGTTCGCTCAGCTTGCGTTCTACGCCATCCAATGTCACAAAAGGCGTACCTTCGGGCATCGTCTTTACAACAACCTCTCCACCTTTAATCATGTCGGCATCGAAACAGTGCAAAGGCTGACCGAAAGCATGAACTATATAATTGGTAATATCTACTACATTATTTATAGGGCGCAATCCGATAAGGCGCAACTTGTTCTGCAGCCACTCCGGACTTTCCTTTACTGTTACACCTTTTACCGTCACACCGGCATATCTCGGACATGCTTCGGTATTTTCTACAGTCACCTGAATATCCAGATCGTGATTATCAACAGCAAACGCCTCGACCGAAGGACGCTTCAGTGTTGTCTGCTTGCCATTCTGCACCAAGTATGCATACAGGTCACGAGCTACTCCATAATGCGAGCATGCATCCGCCCGGTTCGGCGTGATGTCTACTTCGAGCACATAATCGCTTTTAATATTATAATATTCTTTGGCAGGAGTACCCGGTACGGCATTTTCCGGCAGAACAATGATTCCGGCATGATCCGTTCCGATACCAATCTCATCTTCCGCACAAATCATACCATTAGATTCCACACCACGCAGTTTCGACTTCTTAATGGTAAAACATTCGTCACCGTCATACAATTTTGTTCCCAGCGTAGCTACTACGACCTTTTGTCCTGCTGCCACATTGGGAGCGCCACATACGATCTGTACAGGTTCGCCCTGTCCCAGATTTACAGTCGTAACGTGCATATGATCCGAGTTCGGATGGGGTTCGCATGTCAGCACTTCTCCAATCACCAAACCTTCCAAACCACCTTTAATCGTCTGTACTTCTTCTACGCTTCCCGTCTCAAGTCCGATCGAGGTAAGCGCAGCTGCTACTTCTTCCGGTGTCAAGTCAAAATCGACATACTCTTTCAGCCAATTATAAGAGATATTCATATTATTATTTTTTTATTGTTATCAAAAGTGACCTGCAAAGTTAATAAGAATTTTTGGTTGACAGAGAATTATGGGAGAAGAATTTCACATTCCTCCCACCTCCACTCTTCACAGCCTATACACAGACTATAAAGAATTTACTATAACTTAAATCCGGTCACATGTAAAGCGAAACCACGACCAGAACAACGCGAAGAACAAAACGTCTACAGTCTCTTCAGCAATTCTTCCAGCAACCGGTCTTTCACCTCCTGCATCGGTACTTCACGTCCCAATTCTTTCTGAAGCGACGTAACCCCTTTGTCCACAAAGCCACAAGGATGAATATAGCTAAAATAGCGCAAATCTGTATTCACATTCAAGGCCAGCCCGTGCATAGTCACATAACGGCTGCACCGCACTCCAATGGCACAGATCTTACGTGCTGTCGGCTTGTCGCCATCAAGCCACACACCTGTAGCCTTTTCGACCCTTCCCGCAACAACACCGTACGACGCACAGACAGCTATCACTGCCTCTTCCAGCAACCCGATGTACGACCTTACATCCAAAGCAAACTCTTCCATATTCAGAATAGGATAACAGACTTGCTGTCCCGGTCCGTGAAAAGTAATATCACCACCCCGGTCAACATGATACAGCGTAGCTCCTATCCGGTTCAGCTGTTCTTCACCCAGCAACATATTCTGTTCCTTTCCACTACGTCCCAAAGTATATACAGGCGGATGTTCGCAAAACACAATATGATTCACATACTCAGTTCCAGCCAACTTGGCTTCCACCAGTTTGTCAAAATACTCCTTCTGCCGCTGCCATGCTTCGGCATAAGAAATCAGTTTCCAGTCTATCGGTTCTATTTTCATGGAAGCAAAAATAAAAAGTTTTTTTTCAATTCGAAAAGAATCCGAATAAATTTATATTTCGAAAATATACGCACCTCCCCTCATCCTGCCACCTTTAGAGAAAGTTCCGTCTTCCTTCCATTTTTTCCTTTTTCCATACAATTGGTTCATCAATATATTCTATATTTGTCCTTAAAGAGCATTGATCAACAAATTGATTATAAAACAAAAACTGATATGAAAAAGCAAACTGTCAGCCAATTCATCTTTCTGCTTACAGCAAGCATTTTTTTCTTCTCGTGCGGTAACAAGATGAACAAAAACGCAGGTTCATTAGAGTTCGACAGCATTCAAGTAAACGAGACTGCCCACCTTTTCGGAGATACAGCCAAGCCCGCATGCAATCTGGTTATCAACTTTACATTTGCCAGCCAGTCGTCCGACCCTCGCCTAAAGGATAGCCTCAACACATATTTCCTATCTGTCTGCCTGGGCGACAAATACCTTGCCATGCAACCCGAGAAAGCCATCGAACAATATACCCAAAAATACATCAGCGATTACCGGTCCGATTTAGAGCCACTCTATCAGAAAGAGAACAATGATACTTCGTCTGATGTCGGAGCATGGTATTCCTATTATAAACACCTACAGAGCAACGTGCAATATTATGCCAAAGATCTGTTAGTATACCGTTTCCGTTACGAAGAATATACAGGAGGAGCACACGGTATATATATGACTTCCTTCCTCAATCTTGACCTCCGCACCATGCGTCCTATTCGTCTGGACGACCTTTTTGCCGAAGGATACGAAGAGTCTCTGACCGACCTGCTCTGGAACCAGCTAATGGCTATCCACAAAGTTACGTTGCGCGAAGAGCTCGAAGAAATGGGATATGCCAGCACAGGCGAGCTGACACCTACCGAGAATTTCTATCTGACCAAGGAAGGCATTACATTTTATTATAATGTATACGACATCGCTCCCTACGTAATGGGGGCCATCGAAATCAGCTTGCCATGGGAAATGATGCAGCACTTGCTGAGCGACAGCCTTCAAATTACAGAATCCGTCAGATAAGACAAGAACAACCAGAAATTAATCTGCAACGTTAAAGCAATCAAGAAGGCAATGGACATTATTTTAAAATATTTTCCCGACCTGACAGCCGAACAAAAGACACAGTTCGCTGCTCTTTACGACCTGTATACCGACTGGAACTCTAAAATAAATGTAATCTCCCGCAAAGATATTACAAATCTATATGAGCACCATGTACTCCACTCATTAGGAATAGCCCAGGTGATCCGTTTCCGCCCCGGCACCCGTATTATGGACTTAGGTACCGGAGGGGGATTCCCGGGTATTCCGCTGGCCATTCTTTTTCCCGAATCACATTTCCATCTGGTAGACAGCATCGGGAAGAAAGTACGTGTAGCCAGCGAAGTTGCCAACAGTATCGGATTAAAGAACACGACTTTCTGCCACGAACGTGCCGAAGAAGAGAAACAGAAGTTTGATTTCGTCGTGAGCCGTGCCGTCATGCCCCTTGCTGATCTGATAAAGATCATCCGCAAAAACATTGCTTCCGAGGGGCGAAATGCCTTGCCCAACGGGCTTATCTGCCTGAAAGGTGGCGAACTGGCAAACGAGACTTTGCCATTCAAGCAAAGAACCGCCATATGGGATCTGAAAGATTATTATAAAGAAGAATTTTTCGAAACCAAAAAAGTAGTCTATACGGCCATATAAACCAGACTGCATTTTCACTTGTAAATCCTCTAATCTATAAATCAGAAAATCATACAAAAAAAGATGAAAATTAAAAGATTTGAATTCAATATGTTCCCCGAGAACTGCTACGTGTTATGGGACGAAACGCGCGAAGCAGTTGTCATCGACCCCGGGTGCTTCTACGAAGAAGAGAAGCAGGCACTCAAAGGATTCATTACCAGCTTCCAGCTGAATATAAAACATCTGCTCAATACCCACCTGCACCTTGACCACATCTTTGGCAACCCTTTTATGCTGAAAGAATTTGGCTTGAAAGCCGAAGCCAATCAGGCCGATGAGTATTGGATAGATGAAGCTCCCAAGCAAAGCCGGATGTTTGGATTCCAGCTTCAGGAAGCTCCTGTCCCGTTAGGTAAATATCTGCACGACGGCGACATCATCACCTTCGGAAACACCCAGCTCGAAGCTATCCACGTACCCGGGCACTCACCCGGCAGTCTGGTATACTATTGTGCCGCCGAACATTGCATGTTCTCGGGCGACGTACTATTCCAAGGCAGTATCGGACGTGCCGATCTGACGGGAGGCAACTTCGATGAACTGATAGAGCACATCTGCAGCCGCCTGTTTGTGCTACCTAACGAAACAGTTGTTTATCCAGGACACGGCGCACCCACTACCATTGGTATCGAAAAAGCAGAAAATCCATTCTTCAGATAAACCATATTATCTTGCTTGACAAAAAAGGAACCGAATTAAAAAACATTTTTAATCAATATAGATATGAAAAACGACTTATTGATCAATCGCCACATTGGGATTACTCCCCAGGATGAAGAGACTATGCTACGCAAAATAGGCGTTAGCAGCCTTGATGAACTGATAGACAAGACCATTCCGTCCAATATCCGCTTAGACAAGCCTCTCGACTTGCCCGAACCTATGACTGAATATGAATTTGCAGGCCACATTGCCCAGCTGGCCTCGAAAAACAAACTTTATACTACATATATAGGTATGGGTTGGTATGGCACCATCACCCCGGCGGTTATCCAACGCAATGTTTTCGAAAATCCAGTATGGTATACATCCTATACTCCTTATCAGACTGAAGTTTCCCAAGGACGTCTGGAAGCCCTAATGAACTTCCAGACCGCAGTATGCGACCTGACCGGAATGCCGCTCGCCAACTGCTCCCTCCTCGACGAAGGAACTGCTGCAGCCGAAGCCGTCACCATGATGTACGCTCTCCGCTCGCGCGCACAACAGAAAGAAGGAGCGAATACCGTTTTTGTAGACGAAAGCATTTTCCCGCAGACCTTGGCCGTAATGACAACCCGCGCCATCCCGCAGGGCATTCGCCTTACTGTAGGACGCTATAATGAAATGGAACTGACTCCCGACATATTTGCCTGTGTAGTTCAATACCCCAATGCCAGCGGTAACGTTGAGGATTATCGCAGTTTCGTTGAAAAAGCCCATGCTGCCGGTTGCAAAGTAGCTGTAGCTGCCGACATCCTGAGTCTAGCCCTGCTCACTCCTCCAGGCGAATGGGGTGCTGACATTGTCTTCGGATCGACACAGCGCTTGGGAACTCCGATGTTCTACGGCGGACCGTCGGCTGCCTATTTTGCCACACGCGATGAATACAAACGCAACATGCCCGGACGTATCATCGGATGGTCGCGTGACAAATACGGTAAGCTGTGCTACCGCATGGCCCTACAGACACGCGAACAGCACATCAAGCGCGAGAAAGCTACATCCAATATATGTACTGCTCAAGCCCTGCTTGCCACCATGGCCGGATTCTATGCCGTATACCATGGTCAGGAAGGCATCCGCAACATAGCCGAACGCATCCATAGTATCACCGTATTCCTGGAGAAAGCGATCAGCAAACTGGGCTTCCGCCAACAGAATACACAATACTTTGATACCCTGCGTTTCGCCCTGCCCGACAATCTGTCGGCCCAGCAAATACGCACCATTGCCCTGAGCAAAGAAGTCAATCTGCGGTACTTCGACAACGGCGACGTCGGATTCAGCATCGACGAAACCACCGACATTGCCGCAGTCAATGTCCTGCTCTCCATATTCACCATTGCTGCCGAACAAGACTGGCACAAAATCACCAGCATCCCCGACAGCAGTATTCTGCAGGATAGCATCAAACGTAAAACGCCGTTCCTGACTCATGAAGTATTCAACCTGTACCACACGGAAACAGAGATGATGCGCTACATCAAACGCCTGGACCGTAAAGATATATCGTTGGCACACTCCATGATTTCGCTTGGTTCGTGCACCATGAAACTGAATGCTGCAGCCGAGATGCTTCCATTAAGCCGTCCGGAATTCATGAACATTCACCCGTTTGTCCCCGAAGACCAGGCAGAGGGCTACCATGAACTTATCAACAATTTGAGCGATGAACTGAAAGTCATCACCGGATTTGCCGGTGTCAGCCTGCAACCCAACTCCGGCGCAGCAGGCGAGTATACAGGATTGCGTGTCATCCGCGCCTATCTGGAAAGCATCGGTCAAGGCCACCGCAACAAGATTCTGATACCGGCCTCAGCCCATGGAACCAATCCCGCATCAGCCATTCAGGCAGGTTTCACCACCGTAACATGTGCCTGCGACGAACACGGCAATGTCGACATGGCTGACCTTCGTGCCAAAGCCGAAGAGAACCGCTCCGACCTTGCAGCCCTGATGATTACCTATCCTTCTACACACGGAATCTTCGAAACCGAGATTGTAGAAATCTGCAAGATCATCCACGATTGCGGTGCACAAGTCTATATGGACGGAGCCAACATGAACGCCCAGGTCGGCCTGACCAGCCCCGGTTTCATCGGTGCCGACGTCTGCCACCTGAACCTGCACAAGACCTTTGCTTCACCTCACGGTGGCGGTGGCCCGGGTGTAGGTCCTATCTGCGTAGCCAGCCACCTGGTTCCTTTCCTCCCCGGACATCACATGTTTGGCAATGCAGCCAACGAAGTTTCGTCTGCTCCGTACGGTAGTGCAGGTATTCTGCCTATCACTTACGGCTACATCCGCATGATGGGTGCCGAAGGCCTGACACGCGCCACCAAGATAGCCATACTTAATGCAAACTACCTGGCCGCTTGCCTGAACGATACTTACGGAATCGTATATCGTGGTGCTAACGGTTTTGTAGGTCACGAAATGATACTCGAATGCCGGAAGATTCACGAGGAAACAGGCATCAGCGAAAACGACATCGCCAAGCGTCTGATGGATTACGGCTATCACGCTCCTACCCTCTCATTCCCTGTTCATGGCACGTTGATGATCGAGCCAACCGAAAGCGAAAGCCTGGCCGAACTCGACAACTTTGTTCAAGTGATGCTATCTATCTGGAATGAAATTCAGGAAGTGAAAGACGGAACAGCAGACAAGACCGACAACGTACTGGTCAACGCTCCGCATCCCGAATACGAAGTCGTAGCGGACCAATGGGATCACTGCTACAGCCGTACCAAAGCTGCCTATCCGACAGAGAATGTACGCGAAAACAAATTCTGGATCAACGTAGCCCGCGTAGACAACACTCTGGGCGACCGCAAACTGCTTCCTACACGTTATGGAACATTCGAGTAAACCGAATCCGTTAACGGAAAAGAAGTAATATATAAAGAACTGGAACTGGTTATCAATGGCATCATTGATAGCCAGTTTTTTTATACCTGCCGGTTCTGTTTTATTCCCTCCCCAACGAAAAGCAAGCCAATTTTCCTCCCCCCCTCCTCCTGCTACCCTCGTAAAGTATTCCTTTCGGAACACAAAAAGAGCCAATCTGGTAAACTACATTCAGAGAGAAAAACATATTTTTGCAACCTGTTTATCGGCTTCTGTTTTATCACACACCACCTCTCAGAGAAGAGTATCACACTATACAAACAGCCAGAGCGATCATACAGCTTTTTATTATTAACGTAAGATATAGACATGAGGCATTCCCTACTTTACACCATTTCGGCATGTTTATTGCTAGCCGGTTGCGACATGATAGATTATCATCCTTACGATGTACGAATAAGCGGTGAAACAAATGTCAATGCACACAATATCGAAGAAATCGAGGCACGCTGCCTGGGTAAAGACACCCTACGGATCGTCACAATGAGTGACTCACAGCGATGGTACGACGAGACGGAGGATTTTGTCGAACATCTGAATCAGCGAAACGATATTGACTTTGTGATACATGGAGGCGACATGAGCGACTTCGGAGTCACCAACGAATTCCTGTGGCAACGCGACATTATGAATAAGCTGAACATACCCTACGTCACGCTGATTGGCAACCACGACTGTCTGGGAACTGGCGAAGAAGCCTACAGAGCCATTTTCGGTAATCCCAATTTCAGTTTCATTGCCGGACGTGTCAAGTTTGTCTGCCTGAATACCAATGCCCTCGAAAACGACTATTCGCAGCCCATCCCCGACTTCGAATTTCTGGAAAACGAAATTCACAACCGCAGGGATGAATTTGACAAGACTGTCATATCCATGCACGTACGCCCGTATGCCGACCAGTTCAACAACAATGTGGCACGGGTATTCGAACGGTATGTTATCGAGTTTCCAGGCATTCAGTTTTGTACTGCAGGCCACGAACACCATCTTTTTGAAGAAGAACTTTTCGAGGACGGAATCATGTATTATATGAGCGACTGCATGAAACACCGCAACTATTATATTTTCACCATAACACCTGAAGGCTATGAAAGAGAAGTGGTATATTATTAAAAAAGGCATTCCCTATTGCCTTGCTCTACTCCTGTCCGCATTCGCATTTCCGCTTCAGGCACAAATAGAGCAGGAAGACAGCATAAGAATCACCTATCGCGAACCCGCCGATTCTTCCACCATCCAGCAGGCAGAACTTCAGCACGATACCGTCTGGATAGTAAAACACGATACGATATGGGCACCACTGACCGACGAAGACATGCCACAGTATCAAAACAAATACGACCATCGCATCCGCCGCTACCGCAACCGCTGGGAAGCCCTGATACCTGTATACAGCAAAATTCAGTTTGCAGGCAATATAGGCCTCATATCGGTGGGACCCGGTTGGGACTATGGACGTCACAATCAGTGGGAGACAGACATGCTTTTCGGCATTCTGCCTAAATATCAATCGAAAAAAGCCAAACTCACCTTTACTTTAAAACAAAATTATATCCCCTGGGACTTACGCATCAAAGAAAGCCCGTTCAGCATCAACCCGCTTACGTGCGGCATGTATGTGAATACCGTATTTGGTGATGATTTCTGGGTGAACGAGCCGGACCGTTATCCTAAAGGTTATTATGGTTTTTCGTCCAAAATACGCTTTCATGTTTTCTTAGGGCAACGAGTCACGTTCAACATCGACCAAAAACATCGGTTTATGGCTAAGCAAATCAGTCTGTTCTACGAAATCAGCACATGCGACCTCTACGTGATAAGCGCATTTACCAACAAATATCTGAAACCCAAAGATTACCTGAGCCTTTCATTCGGCATAAAGATGCAGCTGATATAAACCGGATGTACGCCGCCGACTAGCCAAGAGATTTCTTATAACCCAAGCGCAAGGAGGCAAAAAGAGCAAGGCTCTGTAGCTCAAACGCTTGCAGTTTCCGTTCGTTTCCTGCCTTGGAAACAGTCGTTTCCTCTTTGGGGAACGGCCGTAACCTCCTTGGGGAACGAGAGTTTCCCCTTGAGGGAACTGACGTAACCCCAAGAGGATACGGACATAACCCCACGGGAATACGGACATAACCCCGCTGTTATCCCTGACGGAAACCTGCGGTTGGAGAATAAAAAGCAAAGCCGCGTGTGCCGCAATCGGGCAACTTCCGGCCCAGCGCCGAAAATATCCTCCGGACAAAGCTTGCGTTTCAGATTTAATTCGTACTTTTACCCTCTCTGTAAAGGCTCTCCAAGCATATGGCTCGCGAAGCCCGAATAAACAAAGCTTACCAGAAATAAGGATGAACAGAAAATACGGAAAGATTCTCATAGTTGACGACAACCAGGGAGTACTCGCAGCATTGCAATTACTGCTAAAGCCCTACTTCGATACCATAAAAGTACTTTCTTCGCCTGTCACACTGCCCTCCGTCATCAACGAGGAAAAATGGCAAATAATCCTGCTCGACATGAATTTCACAGCAGGCATCAACACGGGCAATGAAGGGCTCTACTGGCTGCACGAAATCAAAAAGGCTGCCCCCAAGCTGCCCGTTGTGCTCTTTACTGCCTATGCCGATATCGACTTAGCCGTACGGGGCATGAAAGAGGGAGCGGCCGACTTCATCGTCAAGCCCTGGGACAACCGCAAAGTCATCGAAACCCTGATACGCGCCATAGAAGACGGGCAACCGGCCAACAACACCGACCGGAAAAAACCGAAAACAGAAAAAGACAGCATGTATTGGGGAGAAAGTCCCGCCATGAAGCACTTGCAGTTACTGGTACAGAAAGTCGCCGCAACCGATGCCAACATACTGATAACCGGCGAAAACGGTACCGGCAAAGAGATGCTGGCACGCGAAATACACCGACTGTCCCACCGCCACCAGCACGAAATGGTGTGCGTAGATATGGGGGCCATCACCGAGAGTCTGTTCGAAAGCGAGCTCTTCGGCCACATCAAAGGCGCTTACACCGACGCACATGCCGACCGTGCCGGCAAGTTTGAATCGGCCGACCAGAGTACCCTCTTTCTGGACGAAATAGGCAACCTGCCCTATCACCTGCAAGCCAAACTGCTGACAGCCATCCAGCGCCGCAGCATTGTCCGTGTAGGCAGCAACACCCCAGTTCCTGTCAACATCCGTCTGATTTGCGCCACCAACCGCAATCTTCAGGACATGGTACAAAGGAACGAATTCCGCGAAGACCTGTTGTACAGAATCAACACGATACATCTGGAAATCCCGCCGCTCAGGCAACGCCCCGAAGACATTGTCCCGCTGGCCGAAATGTTCATTACCCGCTTCTGCAAACGCTACGACAAGCCACTGGTCAGCCTCACCGAAAGTGCCCAAGCCAAGCTGAAGCAGCATCCCTGGTATGGCAACATCCGCGAACTGGAACACACCATCGAAAAGGCCGTCATCATCTGCGACGACACCTGTTTGCCTGCCGAGCTGTTTCAACTGACCTCCCATCAGGAGAAAAGCCCGGAAATGCCGGCCTCGACTTTGGAAGAAATGGAGTTCAAGATGATTCGCAAAGCACTGGACAGCTGCAACGGCAACCTATCTGCCGTAGCCGCCCAACTGGGAATCAGCCGTCAGACCCTATACAATAAAATGAAGAAGTTCGGACTCTAACAAACTGTTACGCGAATGAAGGAAAAAGATCCAAGACAATACTATCCGTTCCGGGTGGGCGTCAGTCTGCTGGTGACTTTCATGGCAGGTTTCTTCTGGGCAACGCTCCTGTGGCATCCCCTGCCCCTCCCAAGATTCCTTAATCCTACCTTTTGGGCTCTTGTGTTCACCGCCCTCTTGCCCGTCGCCCTATACTGGCAACACCGGCTTTACCGCCGCCACATACGCAACGTACTCTTTTTGCTCGACGCCATTGAAAACAATGACAACTCCATCCACTTCAACGAGGACGACCACAACCGGGAAAACCGAATTGTCAACCGGGCATTGAACAAAGTGGCATGCATCCTGCACAACGTCAAGAAAGAAACCATCCAAAAGGAGAAATACTACGAGCTGATTCTGGGCTGTGTCAACACCGGCATCGTAGTGCTGAACGAAAACGGAGCTGTCTATCAAAAGAACGATGAAGCCCTACGGCTGCTGGGCATCAATGTGTTCACCCACGTCAAGCAGCTTAGCCGCGTCGACTCCCGACTGACGGACACCATCAGCCAATGCCGCCCGGGTGACAAACTGCAGATTGCCTTCAGCAACGAGCGCGGCACGGTCAACCTGTCCGTACGCGTCAGCGGTATAGTAGTTCGCGACGAGCCCCTGCGCATTCTTGCCCTGAACGACATCAACAACGAACTGGACGAAAAAGAAATCGATTCGTGGATCAGGCTTACCCGTGTCCTGACACACGAAATCATGAATGCAGTGACTCCCATCACCTCGTTAAGCGATACGTTGCTGCACCTTGTCGCCCAACCGGGCAAAGCGGACGACACCTCAAGCCCAACGGTAGAGGAAGAAATACGCAACGGACTGCAAACCATCAGCAGTACCGGCAAAGGATTGCTCGCATTTGTCGAGACCTACCGGAAGTTCACCCGAATCCCTACACCGGAGCCATCTCTGTTCTACGCCAAAGGATTCATTACACGAATGATCGAGTTGGCCCGACACCAGCACCCCGACGCACATATCACATTCCAGACCGATGTCGCCCCCGAGGACCTCATCATCTATGCCGACGAGAACCTGATAGCGCAAGTCGTCATCAACATTCTGAAAAATGCCATACAGGCCATCGAGTCATCTCCCAACAAGGAAGCCGACACGGGTTGCATACGCATACGCGCCTATTGCAACGACTCCGAAGCCATATTCATAGAGATTTCGAACAACGGGCCACAGATTCCTCAGGAGATTGCCGAACACATCTTCATCCCCTTCTTCACGACCAAAGAGGGCGGAAGCGGCATCGGCTTAAGCATATCCAGACAAATCATGCGCCTGTCGGGTGGCAGCATTTCCCTTTTGCCCGGAAAAGAAACCACCTTTGTTTTAAAATTCAACTAAAGATTGGTATCTTTACATCCGTCCAATAATTTATTATTCAACAATATGATTTTTACAGCAGAAAACATCCTTCTTATCGGTTCTATTTTACTTTTTGTCAGTATCGTTGTCGGAAAGACCGGCTACCGTTTCGGTGTACCGGCCTTGTTGCTCTTCCTCATGGTGGGCATGGCCTTTGGCAGCGACGGACTGGGATTGCAGTTCCACAATGCACAGGAGGCACAGTTCATCGGTATGGTTGCCCTGAGCGTCATCCTGTTTTCGGGCGGTATGGATACCAAGATAAGCGAGATTCGCCCCATCCTGTGGCCGGGTATCGTATTGTCTACAGCGGGCGTACTGCTTACAGCCCTATTCACCGGACTCTTCATCTGGTGGCTTTCGGGCATGAGCTGGACCAACATTCACTTCCCGCTTATCACCAGCCTGCTGCTGGCCGCTACCATGTCTTCGACCGATTCGGCCTCCGTATTCGCCATACTGCGTTCGCAGAAGATAAACCTGAGGCACAACCTGCGTCCCATGCTCGAACTGGAAAGCGGAAGCAACGACCCGATGGCCTACATGCTTACCATCGTGCTGATACAGTTCATCCAGTCGTCGGGGATGGAAACCGCACACATACTAGGCTCATTCTTCGTACAGTTCATCGTCGGAGCCGGCGCCGGCTATCTGCTGGGGAAACTGGCCATCCTCATCCTGAACAGAATCAACATCGATAACCAAGCGCTCTACCCGATTCTGCTGCTGGCATTCGTGTTCTTCACCTTCTCCCTTACCGACCTGCTGAAGGGGAACGGCTATCTGGCTGTCTACATAGCCGGAATGATGGTGGGTAACGCCAAGATTATGTATAGGAAAGAAATATATACCTTTATGGACGGACTGACATGGCTGTTCCAGATCATCATGTTCCTGTGCCTGGGACTTCTGGTCAATCCGCACGAGATGCTCGAAGTAGCCTGCGTGGCCTTGCTCATCGGTGTATTCATGATTCTGATAGGCCGTCCGCTCAGCGTCTTCCTTTGCCTGCTGCCTTTCGGCAAAAAAATAACGCTCAAATCGCGCCTGTTCATCTCATGGGTCGGACTGCGCGGAGCTGTTCCCATTATTTTTGCCACCTATCCCGTAGTAGCCAATGTGCCGGGCTCTGATGTCATCTTCAACATTGTCTTCTTCATCACCATCGTCTCGCTCATCATCCAGGGAACTACCGTATCGCGGGCTGCCCGATTGCTGGGCCTCTCCATCCCGATGCCCAAAACAGGCAACGACTTCGGTGTGGAACTGCCCGATGAGATAGATTCCGACCTGAAAGATATGACCGTCACTCCGGAAATACTGGCACAGGGCGATACCCTGAAAGACATGAACCTGCCTCAGGGAACACTGGTGATGATTGTAAAAAGAGGCGACGAATACCTCATTCCCAATGGAAGCCTGAAGCTGCATGTAGGCGATAAACTACTGCTCATTTCGGAGAAAAGCAAAAACTAAAAAAACATGAACTGCTTGTTTCGCATTGGTATAAGCCCTATATTTGCACGGTTTTAACTAAAGTGTGCCGATTTAACAAATGGAACAGAAACAGCAGTTCATTGACTACATTGAACAAAGCATCATACAAAACTGGGACAGAAATGCCCTGACAGATTATAAAGGCGCCACATTGCAATACAAAGATGTTGCCCGGAAAATAGCCAAATTCCACATCGTATTGGAAAGTGCCAACATTAAGCCCGGCGACAAGATTGCCGTTTGCGGACGCAACAGCGCACATTGGGCCGTGACTTTTCTTGCAACCCTGACCTATGGTGCAGTCATTGTCCCCATACTTCACGAATTCAAGGCTGACAACATACACAACATTGTCAACCACTCCGAAGCCAAACTGCTGTTTGTCGGCGACCAGATATGGGAAAACCTGAACGAAGACGCCATGCCGCTGCTGCTGGGCATTGTGCTGATGCCGGACTTCAACCCGGTAGTCTGCCGCGACGAACGGCTGATGGAAGCGTTCGAGCATCGCAATGCCATCTACGGGCAACGCTACCCCAAGAATTTCCGTCCGGAGCACATCTGCTACCGCAAAGAGGCTTCACCCGAAGAACTGGCGGTCATCAACTATACATCAGGCACAACAGGCTATTCGAAAGGAGTCATGCTACCCTATCGCAGCCTGTGGTCCAACATCGCCTATTGCCACGAAATGTTGCCCGTTCGCCCAGGCGACCACATCGTATCCATGCTTCCGTTGGGACATGTATTCGGTATGGTATATGATTTCCTGTACGGATTCTCTGCCGGTGCCCATCTGTACTTTCTTACCCGTATGCCGTCGCCCAAGATTATCGCACAGTCTTTCGCAGAAATCAGGCCACGGGTCATCTCCTGCGTACCGCTCATTGTCGAGAAAATAATTAAGAAAGATATTCTGCCTCGTGTCGACAACCGTATTGGAAAACTGCTGCTGCGGATGCCCATCATTAACGACCACATCAAGGCCGATGCCCGCAAGAAAGCAATGGAAATATTCGGTGGCAACTTTGACGAAATCATCATCGGAGGAGCACCGTTCAATGCCGATGTCGAACGCTTCCTGAAATCCATCGGCTTCCCCTACACCATTGCCTATGGTATGACAGAATGCGGTCCTATCATCTGTTCGAGCCGTTGGGAAACCCTGAAACTGGCCTCCTGCGGCAAAGCAACTTCACGAATGGAAGTCAAGATTGACTCCAACGACCCGCAACATGTAGCAGGCGAAATCGTCTGCCGCGGAGCCAACCTGATGCTGGGTTACTATAAAAATCCGGAAGCCACAGCGCAAATCATCGATGCGAACGGCTGGTTGCACACCGGTGACCTGGGCACCATGGACAAAGACGGTTACGTCACCGTCAGAGGACGCAGCAAGAACATGTTGCTTACAGCCAGCGGACAGAACATCTATCCGGAGGAAATAGAAAGCAAACTGAACAACATGCCTTATGTATCCGAGTCGCTGGTTGTCCTGCAGAAAGACAAACTTGTAGCACTTATCTATCCCGACTTCGACGATGCTTTCGCCCATGGCCTGCAACAGAAAGACATCGAAGGCATCATGGAAAACAACCGGATAGAACTGAACCAGCAACTGCCTGCTTATTGCCAGATAACGAAAGTCAAGATTCACTTTGAAGAGTTTGAGAAAACTGCGAAGAAAAGCATCAAGCGTTTCATGTATCAGGAAGCAAAAGGATGATCACTCCTTCCCTCCTATCAGTACATGCAGCAAAACTTTTCAGGTAATCCGACATATATAAAAACTGCACCGGACGCATAGAATCGAATGTCTACAGTCCGGTGCAGTTTTTCTTTTCAGCTCTGTTCGGGTCAGCCGTTCTTCAGCACATCATCTTTATCGGGTGCATCCGGTTCGGGTGTAGCATCCGGCTGAAAAGGATTGAAATAGTAAATGCCTAACCGGTCAAGCAGTTTCAGGAATTTGGGCAGCTTCTGCATAAACAGGCTGCAGTCTTTCTTTTTTGCCGGTGTCCATGCCGACTCGGCAACAGCTGCCAGACGTGGAAACGTCATAAAGTCAAGTCTCTTCTCATCGGCCACACGCTCAGTCCACATACTGAACTGAAGGCCCATCAGCTGATCTTCATAGCCTTGTGCCAAATGTATGATCGGTTCCGGAAAACGGCAAATATCCTCTATCGGATTATAGCCGTCCCAGAGACGTCCTACCGTATGTTGGCCGTACTGCACAAAGTCACCATACAACGGTCGGCGCGGGGTCATAATGACTTTGTACCCGTTTTCCAGGGCCTTTACAAGCTGATGTTTTCTGTCGTGACGCCACCACATGACTACAGCTTTCTCGGGTGACACGCCTGCATCCACAATCTCATCCCAGCCAATCATGGTCTTTCCTTTCGAAGCCAGCATGTCGGCTATCCGACGGATAAAATAATGCTCAAGTCCTACCTCATTGCCCAGATTCTTGTCCTTGATGAACTGCTGAATCTCCGGATCGGTATACCAGCTCTGGTTTCCGAAATGTACTTCGTCGCCACCTACATGAATATAGGGTGACGGGAAAAGAGAAATAATCTCGTCAAAAATATGGCTGATAAACTCAAAGGTTTCTTCCTTGCAGGGATGAAAAGTGAAACCCTCCCACTTTCCCTCACCTCCACCGGACACTTCGGGATAGGAACGGCAGACGGCGGTAGCATGTCCGGGCATATCAAATTCCGGAAGAATCATGATATGACGCTCGGCAGCATAAGACACTATTTCGCGTATATCGTCCTGGGTATAGAATTGAGCCGGTGCCTTCGGGTCGTGCCAGTTTCCTACAGCGCCTTCGGAGGTAAGCTTCGGATACTTCTTGATTTCGATTCTCCACCCCGGCTCGTCAGTCAGATGCCAGTGGAAAACGTTCAACTTCAGCGAAGCCATCATGTCAAGATACTGCTTGACCTTCTCCTTACCAAAGAAATGACGGCTTTCGTCGAGCATAAAGCCTCTCCAGGAATACCGCGGAGCATCTTCAATCCTGCAACATCTGATTTTTCCTCCAGCCGTCTCAGCCAACTGCAGGAATGTCTCTTTAGCATAAAACAGTCCTGCTGCCGACGAAGCTTTCAAAACAACCTTAGCAGGAGTTACCTCCATCGTATAGCCTTCATCAGGCAAACCGGCAAGTTCATTCAGTTCCAGAAATACCTCTCCCGATGCCCGGGTATCTACGGATACCTCTTTCAGTTCCTCGCCCAACTTCCCGGCCAGCAACGCTGCATATCCTCCGTTACTGCCAATCTGGAGGTTCCTGCCAACCATGAAATAACCTTCTGCTTTCCGGACCTCTACCGGTGTCGGGAATAAAGGAACCTGAGACACCATCGGCAAGCTGAGCAGGCATGCCATTGCCACAATAACGATTCTTCTTTCTAAATTTCTGATCTTCATGTCACATTGATTTTTCTAAATGTTGTTTTCCACATAGTAAGGGTTCACTCCTGCTGCGCCCGAAGAGTCAGCAAACACGGATAAGCGGTACTGAACAACGACTTAACAGGCATGACAAAAATACAGATAAAATCTAAAAGAATAGCCTAACCGAACAACTGTTTCCTGACAATGGACGTTAGTGTCATAACTATGGACTTTAGCGGCATAACTATAGACTTTAGCGACGTAACTATGGACTTTAGGAACCCTAACTACGGACAAAAAAAATCCCTCCTGCAACCCGTAGAAAAACAGGCTGCAGGAGGGGAAAAATAATATCAGAGTTCTATCAGATGCCTAAAGAAGCACGAACAGCCTCAACTTTCTTCTCAGCCTCGGCATTAGCACTTGCATAACATTTCGGACATCCCATTTCGCCTTTTACTTCAATATAGAACTTAATCTTAGGTTCTGTTCCCGACGGACGAACAGAAATCTTCGTTCCGTCTTCGGTAAAGTACTGAAGAACATTGGAAGATTCAGGCATATTCAGATCGGTCACCTGACCAGCTGCATCAGTCATCTTCAATGTCTTGTAGTCCTTTATCACACAGACTTTCGATCCACCGATTTCCTTAGGAGGATTAGCACGGAAGTTGTCCATCATGGCCTTGATCTCTTCGGCGCCGCTCTTACCGGGTTTTACTACATTTACTGTAGTTTCCTTCGAGAAACCGTATTCTACATAAATACCCATCAAGATATCGTACAGTGTCTTACCCTGATCCTTAGCCCAAGCACAGATTTCGGCCAGCAAAGAGCAAGCAGAAACTGCATCTTTATCACGCACGAAGTCTTCGGCCAGGAAACCGTAGCTTTCTTCACCACCGCCAATGTATTGTTGCTTGCCTTCACGCAAACGGATTTCACGGGCAATCCACTTGAATCCGGTGTAGCAGTCGAGCATCTCAACCTTGTTCTTGTCGGCCACAGCCTTAATAAGCTCGGTAGTTACAATTGTCTTCACGATGAAGTCGCCCGGCTGCATCTTACCAGTAGCCAAACGGTTCTTAATAATATAATAAAGGAATAACAGACAAGTCTGGTTACCGTTAATCAGTACCCATTCGCCCTTATCGTCCTTACATGCCATACCTACACGGTCGGCATCCGGGTCGCTCGCCATTACAATGTCAGCATTAATTTCCTTAGCCAACTTGATAGCCAACGTCAGAGCTTCTGCATTTTCCGGATTGGGCGAAACGACTGTCGGGAAGTTACCGTCCTTCACCATCTGAGACTCTACACAATGGATATTCTCAAATCCCCACAACTTCAGCGAAGCCGGAATCAAGGCACGGCCTGCACCATGCAGAGGAGTATAAACAATGCTTAAATCCTTCTGACGTTTGATAACTTCGGGATCGATAGAGATTGAATGTACCTTATCCAGATAAGCCTTATCAACATCTTCACCGATAATCTGAATCAGATCTTTGTTTCCGTTAAATTTGATATCAGCTACAGTTACTTTGTTCACTTCATCAATAATTGCAGTATCGTGCGGTGCCAATACTTGGGCGCCATCATCCCAATAAGCTTTATAGCCATTGTATTCGCGCGGGTTATGACTTGCCGTAATATTAATACCACTCTGACAACCCAAATGACGGATAGCAAAGGATACTTCCGGAGTAGGACGCAAATCATCGAACAAATAGACTTTAATGCCATTGGCCGAGAAAATATCAGCAGAAATCTCTGCAAACTTACGGCTGTTGTTACGGCAATCGTGACCTACGACTACTGAAATCTGACCTTTTCCTGCAAAACATTTATTCAAATAATTGGCCAATCCCTGAGTAGCCAGACCCACTGTATAGATATTCATGCGATTACTTCCGGCTCCCATAATGCCACGCAATCCACCTGTACCAAATTCCAGATCCTTATAAAAACTTTCGATCAGTTCTGTCTTATCCTGGTTTTCCAACATTTTTCTTACTTCGGCCTGAGTTTCGGCATCATAAGCCGGGGTAAGCCACTGTTCAGCTTTCTCAGTCACCTGCTTAATCAGTTCTTGATTTTCCATAATACAAAATTTATTTATTTAAAGATTTTACAATTCATATGCTCTTTACCAACAGATATATTCAAAACTTGTTTGCTACAAAGATAAACACATAAAATGAATTAACAAATTATTCAGGTATTTTATATCTGTCGCCTGTCTGCTTCACATATTCTTCCAAAAATTCTTTCGGATATCCGGGTCGAGTAACACCAGCTGGCCGTCCAATGGCATTACGCTCAAACTTTCCATCTTTCATCCGACGTACCACACCGTCGTTATACTTCACAACCAAGAATTCGCCAAGACGCTTCCAAGTCTCCCACGTACTTTGGGCCGTCATGTTCGTATAATTGGTCAGAAATTGTTTGGCTTTTACCGGATCGGTTTCCAGCAAACGGGCGGCGGCAGCTTCTACACCCTCCTGAGCGTTATTGAATGTCGTCTCCAGTTCAGTCTGAACAGCCCGGACGTCATCAATCATCAGGTCGTAACGCGGATATACCATATTGGCCACCCAGTTGAATATCCAGAAAGAAGAATTCCAGGAGAAAGTAATATAATCTGCACCATCAACAGGTGTATAGCATACAGGAACCTTATCGGTACAGCAGTATACGGGTGTAAACACTGTCATGTTGGCATCATCTACTCCGAACCAAAGTACGCCACCAATAGGATCGGGCATGTCTGAGCGCATCTGCGCTACAAATACAAAACCGCTCTGCTGTGTAGAGATAGGACGTTCATTAAAGTATTTCACCCCATTGACTTCGAAATCGAGTGGAGACAGACGATAAGGAGTGTGATACGGACCTGCACCAAAATCCTTGCTTAGGTCAAGCGGCGTACCTTCGTAATGATCGCGCATGGCATTCTTTACATCCTGTACAGAAATCTTCCGGTTCGGCTTTACGTAAAGCGGCATCGGTGTATCACTCTTTCCTTCGATATAAGGAAGAAATTCATTTCCACGATCGGTGAACATATTGAAATAACTCCACACGCGGGCTTCACAATAGCGACGGGCGCCAAAATCAAGCGGAGCATAAGCATCGGCAAAACTAAAGTCTTTATTCACTCCATTGAAGTAGCCTTTTTCACGAGCAAAAGATATCACATCCGGAGAATAGATACAATTGTTTTTATCTTCGATATCAAACTGATGAATACGGCTTTGATTGGCATGTGCCGAAATACAGTCGTCCGGCACACGTACAGCTACCCATACTGCACCACGCACACCCGGGCCTTTTCCGATCATTTCCATAATCCATATTTCATTAGGATCGGCAATTGTAAACGACTCACCGCTACTGTAATAACCGTATTCCTCAACCAATTCTGTCATCACATTGATTGCTTCACGAGCTGTACGCGAACGTTGCAATCCTAAATATATCAGACTGCCATAATCTATTATTCCGGTAGTATCTACCAGTTCCGGACGTCCTCCAAAGGTCGTTTCTCCGATAGTTACCTGGAATTCATTCATATTTCCAATCACATTATAAGTTTGACGGGCCTGTTCTATCTTTCCCAGATATTTGCCGGTATCCCATTCATAAATATCAATCAGCGTACCTTTTTTATGTACACCTGCCGGATAATGATACAACTCGCCGAACAAGCCATAGGAGTCGGCAGAATAAGAAACAATGGTAGAACCGTCAGCCGAGGCATTTTTACCTACGATCAGATTGGTACAGGCCAGTGCATTGACTACAGCTGTTAGTACCAACGAGACGGAAAGAATCAGTCTTTTACTTTTCATACTTTACTTTTTTATTTAATCGATATATTTGATTTAACTCCCAGATAATACACATACCTGAACCAGCACTTAATATACAAAATGATACTGACGGGTTGTCTTATTTCCACAACCGTCCGTGACGGTCATTACCAGCACATGCCTGCTTCCTTTCTTCACCCGTTTGGGATCCAGTTCGCAAACCAGATTTCCACTGACAGAATTAGGTTTGCCAAACAATGCGTATTTCCCATCAATGGTCCCCCGATAACTGCTGATACCGGTCTCCTTATCCTTGGCCTTAAACACGATGCGCCCCGTACGCCCCCATTGTCCTTGCCCTACCGGAGTCAGAACCGGAGGTACCGTATCAACAGCTACTGTATAAGTAGCCAGTTCACGTATACGAACTTTCATAAATCCACCGTCGAACTTGCCCCCTACACCATACTTTCCTCCTTTAGAAGTCACACGGGCCACGTAATATTTCGACATATCGCCTACCGGATAATACCGCAGACCGATGCTCAAATCACAATAGTCATGCAAAGGCACTACGACGTCGTTCAACTGATAGGTATAGGAAATATCAGCACTGTCGGCATATATGGCATAATTCAGTCGGGCGTCCTCGTAAAGCATTCCACGAGGCACCACAAGTTCCATTCCCGGCTCTTGCAGGTAATTTGTCTTATCCCACTTAAAAACATATTTCTCCGGATGAGGAGGCATCATGGCAATCTCAGCCCTCTTTCCCTGCACGGTAAAGCGTACTTTGGATGTATTGCCCAACGCATCCATCAATGTATAAACAATCTGATAGACACGTTCTTCATCTATATTTATCAGTCCGCGACTGTCATTGGAGGCATGCAACATGCGCAAACGGTTGCCAGGAGCGATAAACGATTTCATATATTGTCCTTTTGTCCACGAGTTGATGTACCTGTTTTCTTCATAAGCAAAACGGTCGACCACACTGCGGAATACTTCTTTTCCATCTACTTCCAGGATCACCGTATGCACCCCATAACGATTCTGTGCTCCTTCCATATAATCATAAGCACGAATTCCCAAGCCAATCCATCCCCAGGCCACAATGGGTTTTCCCAGACGTTGCATGGAAAATGTAATTGGAGTCTGCTTTCCTTCTACTTCTCCACGGCCAGGCTGAGGAAATACCATAATGCCTTGTGCACGTGGTGCTGTATGATCTTTCACATTCTTTTTAAAAAAGGGCAACGGATCGACGTAATCTCCGGTTGATGTTTCAAAAACATCCAAATGCAAATGAGGTCCGAACGAATATCCCGTATTCCCACTCAATGCAATGACTTGTCCGGCTTTTACCGGATATTCGTCAGGTGAGGGAGTTATATCCACTTCCCAGCTTTCTTCTTTATACTGCAGCTCTTCTACCCTACGAGCTATTTCGCCTACAAAAGCACTAAGATGACGGTTGATGGTAGAATAACCATTATCGTAAACAACATCAAGCACATATCCCGACCCATGAGTAACACGAATTCGGGAGATATATCCATCCGCCAATGCATGCACAAGCTTACCAATCACACCACCGGTCTTAAAATCCAGTCCTCCATGAAAATGATTGGCCCGTATTTCACCAAAATTTCCGGAAAACACAATCGGAAAATCAAAGGGAGGGTTGAATAAGACATCTTGTGCTTTCGTCTGCACAAAAAAGCCACACCCTACCAATAAAAAGAGAATAGACCTAAGATTTCCGTTCATTACAACAAACAATTATTTTTTATACTTAAACGTACGGCAAATATAAAAAGAAAGATTCAAGTAATGAAAAAAACTCGTATGCAAATGCCGATTAATCATTTTGCAAGCAAAAAGCTGCATATATGCTATACAACACACTACACAAATAACAAAATATCAGAATTATCAGTATCTTTAGCCATGTTTAACCTCACATTTAAAACTTCAAGGTTATGATTATCGGAGTACCCAAAGAAATTAAAAACAATGAGAACCGTGTAGGAATGACCCCTGCAGGAGTTGCCGAACTGGTGAAGAAAGGGCATACAGTGTATATACAGACCAATGCTGGTGCAAATAGCGGCTTCACCGATGACGTCTATCAGGCCGTAGGTGCCAAGATTCTTCCTTCGATTGACGAGGTATATGCCATTGCCGATATGATTGTCAAGGTTAAAGAGCCTATTGAACCTGAGTATAAACTCATCAAAAAAGGGCAAGTTGTATTTACCTACTTCCACTTTGCCGCCGACAAAGTGCTGACTGAAGCCATGATAGAAAGTGGTGCTGTGTGCATTGCATACGAAACAGTCGAAAAAGAAGACCGTTCGCTGCCTTTGCTTACTCCGATGAGTGAAGTGGCCGGACGTATGGCCACACAAGTCGGTGCACACTTCCTCGAAAAGCCACAAGGCGGAAAAGGCAAACTCATGGGAGGAGTTACAGGAGTACGCCCGGCAAGAGTACTTGTGCTGGGAGGAGGTATTGTTGGAACCAATGCCGCCCAAATTGCAGCCGGTATGGGAGCTGAAGTCATGATCACTGACATAAATCTTGCCCGCTTGCGATACCTTAGCGAAATAATGCCCAAAAATGTCAAGACACTCTACTCGTCCATGCACAACATTGTGACGGAGCTGCCTAACATCGACCTTGTAATAGGATCTGTCCTCATTCCAGGAGATAAGGCACCGCATCTGATAACCAAAGATATGCTGAAACTAATGAAGCCGGGAACTGTGCTGGTGGATGTAGCCATTGACCAAGGAGGCTGTTTCGAAACCTCACACCCCACTACCCATAGTGATCCTACATATATAGTAGATGGGATTGTACATTATGCAGTAGCCAACATACCTGGTGCCGTACCTTTTACTTCGACTATGGCTTTGACCAACGCTACTTTGCCGTACACTGTAGCGTTAGCCAACAAAGGCTGGAAACAAGCCTGTAAAGAAGATCCGTCACTGGCACTCGGACTGAACATAGTAGAAGGCAAAGTCACCTACAAAGCTGTGGCTGACGTATTCGGATTGAAATACGAGACAATTGAACCATAAAAGATACGCTGTTTATCCAACCAGACGTTTTCTCGAAACATAAAAAATACACGGATGCTTCCCAACACTCATCGTTGTTAGTTGCAATCCGTGTATTTCTTTGCATACAAACTAATGTCTTATACCTTAATTTCTCCTGCTTTTCAGATCGGGGCATCTTTGCTTTTAAGCATCTCATCCCATGCTTCAGCATATTCTTTCTGCAAGTCGTTTACTACCTCCTCTACTGTCTGGATTCCCTTACCACACAATAAAGAAGATGCCTGCCCTATTTCCAGCTCACCTTCCTCCAGATTTCCTTCAAACATACCCAACTTGGCACGTCCTCGTCCCAATAACAAACGAAGTTCCTCTTCACTTGCACCTCTTGCTTCGGCAATCTCCACGTCACTTCTAAACTTATTCCGCACCAGACGAACCGGTGAAAGTTTCTTCAGCATCAAACGGGTATCTCCTTCTTCCAATTGCAAACAGTAATTCTTGAAAGCTTCACTGGCCGAACTTTCTGCGGTCAACGCAAAACGCGTTCCTATCTGAACGCCTTCGGCTCCCAGTGTTCTCACAGCCAGCATAGCTCTTCCGGTTGCTATTCCTCCGGCAGCTATCAACGGAAGCGATGTTACTGCTCGCACGGCAGGGATCAAGCACAAGGTAGTCGTTTCTTCCCGTCCATTATGACCGCCAGCCTCAAAACCTTCTGCCACAATAGCATCAACACCCGCCTCTTCAGCTTTAACGGCAAAACGTGATGATGAGACAACATGCACCACTGTTATACCACGTTCTTTCAACCATCCAGTCCACTTCTTGGGACTACCGGCAGAAGTAAAAACAATCCTGACCTTTTCATCAGCCACAATCTGCATGATCGTTTCTATCTCGGGATACATCAGGGGAATATTAACTCCGAACGGCTTTGTTGTAGCGACCTGACATTTCCGAATATGTTCACGCAAGGTTTCCGGATGCATGGATCCTGCACCCAACAGTCCCAATCCTCCGGCATTGCTCACAGCGGAAGCCAATCTCCAACCACTGCACCACACCATTCCTCCTTGAATAATAGGATATTTAATTCCAAAAAGAGAAGTTATTCTATTCATATCTCACTACAAAAAAATTAAATGTATGTATCGGATAATCTTCTTGACCATTCCATACTTATACCAGCATATTTATAGTAAAAACAAACAATAACAACAAAAAGTTTCCACCTTACTTCAGACCTGGGTTCATATCTTTTCGTTCCCATATCGTAATCGAGTCTCCATACGTGCGCAATACCTCCAGCGTGCGCTTTCTGATCTTGCGTTTTTTGAAACTCCAGAATTCTCGGGTAAACGGCAACATCAAGTCCAAACCTCCTACACCACAGCCAGCCGTGCTCTGCCAGGTACCCACCATCATATTATTCAGCCGCTCTGTTACCCGATAACGTAAACCTGTAGCCTCTATCTGTTCCACGGATTCACGCAATCCGGCATCCAACGGATTTTTAGCCCAATTGGTAGGAGTCTTCAGTGTCTTCAGCTGATAGAATGGTCCTCGCCAAGTGTCTTTATCGACATGTATTTTCTTCTGATATACAGGATCCCAATTATAGGGTGTATTAGGTTTGTAAGGATACAACGTCAGCACAACTTTTTCTGTAGAAACTTTAGGAGCAGTCGGCAAGGTTTCATCAAAGTCCAGCCATTTTTTCTGCTTTGACAGCTTTTGATTTCCCATCAGTTTTCCGTGAAACAGTTCTTCGATAGCCTCCGGATTCAGCTCCGGTTGCTTCTCACCATCCAACAATTTCTGTAAGCGCAAAGAGTCCTGTGCCGTCCAGTTTTGGGAATAACAAGGGAGAGCTACTGTAAACAGTAGCCCTAAAACGAGCAAAAATGTTTTCATAAGGAAATCAAATTACCACCACATATATCCACTGCCACAAAGAGGTTCGTTATAGCAAGGATCTATTGTCCACATCGTTCGCGGATACTTGCGTGCCTCCCACCAACGACGATAGCGGGCCACTGCATCAATCACTTCTTCGTCCGACAAGAAGTAGATACCCTCATAATTCTCGGCATCCGTATGAACCATTTTACAGCCCATAGAGGCATTATGTCCCAGACGTATTGTCTCTACAGTCCACAACAGACATTCTCCCAAGCGCAACTTTCCGCCAGCCGAATAGGATACAGGAGCCAAAGGAAAGGAAGGAATCACCGTCAGATCGTCTGCATACTTCAACAGATCATCGATATCGTCCTGGCTAAAACGAGGAAACTTGCTTAGACCATCAGCTCCTTCTGCCGAATAATTTCCGTTCTTCAACTGCTTGACAAACAGTTCAACATCCGGATTATTAAAGTCCAATGTTTCCTTGCCACAAGAGACAAAAGTCAATATAAAGAGTACAAACGTCAGAATGCGTCCATACATATATATTTTAGTTCTTAAGTTTTTCATTATACATTCAAATTTATGGTTAATAAGTCATACGTACTCCACACAGAAGATTCATGTTGGTTGCCCGTTCACTACGTAAACTCCGGACTTCGGAATCGGTTGCAAAATGATGTGAAAGCAGAGGCTCGGCAAACAAAGACAAACGTTCATTGAGCTTATAGCCTACTCCTAATCCTGCCACAGCCGAAAGGCGAACCGGATCTTCGGAAAATCCTTTGTTAACAATCTTCTCTGCACTTCCACCAACAACTGCATACAAATCTACTTTTGGAAATGTAGCCAAAGCTACATTCAGCCGCAACGGAACTGCCAATGCCTGCAAATCGTTGCCAACCGACTTACCAACCGGCAAGTAGTTATACTGCAACCCTGCTTCCAAAGACAGGTATTTGTTCAATCTCCGTTCAACCGAAACCCCAGCTGTCAAAGGTGCCGCAAAATCCCCCTTAGGTAAAGAAGTACCAAGCGAAGCTTTCAGAGCCCAGTTGCGAACGGGAGCATGTACATCTTCAGTCTTATTATCTTTTTCCTCCGATATAGAAACAGAGGAATTTTCTTTTTGCTCAGAGGATTTTCCGGATAACGGTTTGTAGTGCAGACCACCAGCCTGAGCATAATGTCCTCCTCCTTGCGACTGGCGGTTACCGTAAAGTCGTTGCGTAATTGTGATAGATACTCTCACCGAAACATTTTCGCTTTCATCTTCTTCAGCCACAGCTACAGGCGTCGCACTGGCCTGTCTCAACGGACTTGTATTCTGACTTCCCGATGCCATCTGACGAACCGGTGGAAAGGTTTCCTGTACAATATCTCCATCCAAGCTTCCCTTAGGAGCCAACGTTGCTACTTCTGTAAAAGCCTGCTCGATTTCTTCTTTAGGAGAGAAATACCAAAAAGCAGCAGAAGCAACTCCCAAAACAAAAACGACAGAAGCTGCGGCAACCGTACGATAGAATCTAGGAGAGAAAGGAATAGTCTTCTTCCCCGATACAGTTTGTGCTTTGAGCAAATCGTTTTGCAGATCTTCCCAAAAGCCATCGCGTACGTCCATCTCCATGCCTTCAAGACGACGACGGAACAAACCGGTGATTTCATCATTTTCTCTCATGGTCAATATATTCTTTAATTCTTTTTACCAATAGACTTTTGGCACGATGAAGCTGCGATGTGGACGAATGTTCCTTGATATGAAGCAGTTCGGCTATCTCCTTGTGCGACTTTTCTTCGAACACGTACAAGTTGAATACAGTACGGCATCCATCTGGCAACTCGGCAACAAACTTCATCAACAATTCTTCAGACAGCCGTGATCCGGCTTCAGCTACCTCCGTTTCATCGGCTATATCCGGCAATTGTTCTTCTGTCACCACTAATCGGTTGAAGCGTTGCTGCTTGCGCAGATAGTCGATAGCCTGTGTCACCATCACCCGGGTTACCCATGTACCCAAAGCACATTCTCCACGAAACGTAAAATGGGTAAATATTTTAATGACCCCATCGTGCAATACGTCATAAGCAGCATCCATATCACCCGTATAACGGTAGCATACTGCCAGCATCTGTTTGGAATAGAGAGTATACAACTCCCTCCGAGCGGAATCCATCCCCGCTCTACAGCCCTCAACCAACTCTATCTCATTTTCCAATACCAATGCTCTTTTACGGGCGCCTCTTCCTTGCGCCATCCGTTAATTAGACGCAACACCTGGGACAATGCTGCAATATAAAATCTAAAAAGAAGTTAAAGAACAAACCTCCCATAAATCTGCATTAGCTATGCATCTTTTATGGGAGGTCATAACGTATCAAAACGTTCCAAACATATTTCTATTTATCAACAAGCTTTAAAGCTCATATCCAGTCCTTTCACCGAATGAGTCAAAGCGCCGACCGAAATGAAATCAACACCACACTCTGCATAATCGCGCAATGTGTCGAATGTGATACCACCCGAAGATTCTGTTTCATAACGCCCGCCAACCATCTCTACAGCCTTTCGGGTCATCTCCGGAGTGAAGTTATCAAACATAATACGGTCTACTCCACCAAGGTCGAGCACTTGCTGCAACTCATCAAAATTGCGCACTTCGATTTCGATCTTCAGATCTTTTCCTTTCGCTTTGCAATATTCCTTGGCGCGCATGATAGCCTTGTCAATACCACCTGCAAAGTCGACATGATTATCCTTCAGCAGTATCATATCGAACAATCCGATGCGATGGTTTACTCCTCCACCAATCTTTACTGCCATCTTCTCAAGGATACGCATACCCGGTGTCGTTTTCCGTGTGTCCAGCACACGGGTTTTGGTACCTTTCAGTTTTTCAACATATTTATGAGTCATTGTAGCAATTCCACTCATACGCTGCATGATATTCAGCATCAAACGCTCGGTTTGCAGCAACGACTGCACTTTTCCTTCTACAATCATAGCTACATCACCCGGTTTCACTTCAGCTCCGTCATTAATGAAAACTTCGACTTTCATCGTAGGATCGAAGCGGCGGAATACTTCTTTAGCAATCTCTATACCTGCCAGGATTCCAGCCTCCTTAATCAGAAGTTTCGACTTTCCCATTGCTGTTTCGGGAATACACGAAAGAGTGGTATGGTCACCGTCGCCGATATCTTCGGCAAAAGACAAATCAATCAGTCTGTCTATCAATTCTTGTTCCTTACTCATTTGTCTTATCAATTCTTATTTGATGTATTAAATACTTGTCACCCGTTTTTTTAAAGAAGCAGTTTACACGAAACTTGCCATTAGCCGTTGTCAGAGTTCCCACAATAAAGCTCGATTCATCGCGTTTGCCCTGATGGTTCACCCGAAAATCACTCACTCGATTTCCAGAGAAGAAACGGGCCATTTTATTCGTTGCCGTTCGTTTGTCTGCGCGTTCGGTATGTTTCTGAATAACCAGTTCGACCTCATTGCCCCAATATTTACCAAGTTCCTGAGAATTTCCCTTTTTAAAGGCCATCACAAGCGCATTTGGCACCTCCTGAGCAAAAAGCATAGGCAAACAAACAAGAAAGCCAGCCAGCAATAAAATAACTCGCTTTTTCATTTACACAATTATTAATGATAGGCAAAGGTAAGCATTTATCCCAAAATACAAGAAAAAAGTCTCATATTCTTTATAAAACAGGCCATAACGCACCATAATTTCTCTATATTTTGACCCCAAAAACAACCTACCAGCAAGCGAAGAACATACTCCCAATATGTGAAATCGGTAAAAAGCCCTATCTTTGCAACCAAAACCAGAAACTTATGAAGACAATATTACTCGTCGTAGGGCGCACTGTAGAACAACATTTCATCACAGCCATTAACGACTACGTACAACGCACGAAACGTTACCTGCAATTCGAAATAGAAGTAATACCCGAACTGAAAAATACCAAAAGCCTCAGTACCGACATCCAAAAGGAAAAAGAAGGAGAACTCATTCTGAAGGCATTGCAACCTGGCGATGTTGTCGTATTGCTGGATGAAGGAGGTAAAGAAATGCGTTCCATCGAATTTGCCGACTACATGAAACGCAAAATGAATACAGTCAACAAACGCCTGGTTTTCGTCATTGGAGGTCCATACGGCTTTTCCCAGCGGGTATATGAAGCTGCCCAGGAGAAACTTTCACTATCGCGTATGACTTTCTCGCATCAGATGGTCCGCCTTATATTTGTCGAACAGATATACCGTGCCATGACTATCCTGAACAATGGCCCTTATCACCACGAATAAGGGAAAAAAAAGTGCAATGGCTTGTGCACTGACAGTGCACTAACTACTGCACTCTGAGTGCACAAGTTATTGCACTGTGAGTGCAGCAGTTAGTGCACTTTTATTTCTCAAGAGCGTGAAACCTGAAAGCCTAAATTAGAAAGCGACATCTCTACAAAACGTGCCCGCGGATTAGGAGCATGCTGAGTCAGCAATTCACGTATATGCAACGCTGCCTGCGGATCTTTGGCAACCATGTACAAATAGCCTCCCCCACCGGCACCAGGCAGTTTATAACCTAACGTATAATCTTTAATAAGGTTTATAATCTGTTCTACCGCAGGCGGATTTGTTCCACTGTCCAAAGCCTTGTTCTGCTTCCACGTTTTACCCACCATCCGTCCGAAAGCTTCAAAATCGTTCCGTTGGATCGCTTCTGCCATTTCCAAAGCATGCGTCTTCATTTCTGCAAGCAAATCCAGATGGACAGATGAGTTCAGAAACATGCAACGTACTATTTCAGCCAGAATCTCTTTAGCTGTACGGGTGATACCTGTATAATAAAGAAGATGACAGGCACGGAACTCAGGATGGGTAAACAAATGGTCAGGCAGCCAACGCACCAACGGATTCTGAATAAAGCCCGGTTCGGTCTGCAGCAACTTAACGCCTTGCAATACCCCACCGTACTGATCTTGCCAACCTCCACCGGTAGTAAGCAGCTGTTCCAATGCCAAAGTACGCCGACAAATTTCATTCTTATCCCAGGCCAACCCGCAAAAATCGCTTAACGATCCCAATACCGTCGAAGCCAATATCGAGCTTGTACCTAAACCGGAACCTGCCGGAATAGCAGACAACAATGTGATTTCGATTCCTGTACCGAATGCTTCCAGCTGTTTTTCCAAAGAAGAATAAGTAACTTCCGAGAAAGCCGGCACAAAACCTGCCAGCGCCAAAGCTGCCTTAGGAATGGAGAAAGGAGAACCCACTTGTCTGTAATCCTGCAACTCATCAAAAGTAGACACCACCTCCATTGCTCCCATATCAATGGAACGCAACACAATGCGCAACTCTTTACAAGGTTTCACATACACCTGCAAAGGAGGTTGCCCGTTGAGTTCGATGGCCATGTTGACCACATTGCCACCGGCAAACAAGGAATATGGCGGAGTATCGGTCCATCCACCTGCTACATCAATGCGGACCGGACTGCGTCCCCATACAATCTGGTCACTGTAGACATTGAGATGCGGGCGACTCTTCTTCGCATACATATCGGCCAACAATCCTTCACGCAACAGGGCAAACGCACCCTGTTCGTCGGTCTTGAAATCTTTTCCACCCAACTTTTCTATGCGAGCACGCAACATCCGATTATGGATACGCTGCATCAACGGAGCATCATCAGGCAGTAGTTCAGGAGCAGGAAGCCCATAATGAGCAAATTCTCCGGCTATATCATCCAAATCTAACTGATAAAAAACGCTTTTCTCGTAATTGGCAGCCAAAGTCTCCAGATTCTTTTTTCTGAAACTTTCACGTTGTGCATACAGCAGCCTAAGATCGGCTTGTGCCGAGATCTCATCAGCCGAAAGACGTTCACTCTGCAACCAAATGTCTTTCCCTTCCTTAGACATCGGATCTGTGACCATCCAGTTCAACACTTTCCCCATCTGTTCCGCATCAGACACAACCGGGAATAGCGAAGCTGCCTGCAAATCATCGGTTCGCTCACTCCAGCCTTCTGCTGTAAGTCCCCGCTCATCCAGCCAACGCAAGAAAGGCTTTCCCAGGAACATAGTCTTCTCGTCCTTCAAATCTCCCTTGAATACATCATCGAATCCATAAGGACGAACAGCCCAACGGGCGTCGCTCAAAGGCACTATATCCACACAAACTCCGTCTGGCAAATTCAACTCCCAATTATTATATGGCACACCGGTAATAATCTGCCGTTTGCCCAACTTCCAACGTTCACCTACAAAGCTGTTCTCTATCCACACATTATCATTATCCGAGGAAAAGCCGACATGTATCTCTGCATTCTGTACAAAAATAGCTGGATTCGGTTTCATCTTTCGATGGATAATCTGTCGCTGGTCATACACTTTGTTCTGTAACGTAACAGTAGACGACAACAGTTCGCGACTGGTTCCATAATGATAAAATTCACCTCCCGGCAAAGGCAATATCGCTACCGACAAAGCATTCAGTTCCTCGTCTGCAATACGCGGATGATTGCCCAATGCCAATCCGAAATCAGAATACAAATCGTAGTATCTCAAATCGGAATAAGGCTTTCTCGAACCATCATCAGGCTTTTGGGAGCGTTTCACCAATAAATCGACAGCTCTGTCGCTCAAAATCCATATACCGATATCCATCAGGAAAAGATGGGTCTTTGACAACTGTCCCAGTTCGGCCAAAGTTGGTTTCTGAAGCATAAAGTCCAAAGCTTCCGGCTGTTTACGATCAGAGACAAACACCCCGTGATGAGTAGCCAATACAGGGTCTACCCACAATCCGTAACACACCACGTCTGCCTCAGGAATATCCTGCAAAGATTCTTCAGCCCGTATATAGACGTCGCCGCTGGCAATCAGCGTACGCAGTTTTTCGGGAGCGCGCTCCATGATTTTTTCATAAAGCGACAATTGCAGGGAAAGCAGATTTTGCCCCAGCCGTTGTCCCCGTGCCCAACGGAATACCGGAATAGGAGTAAGTATTTTGCCGGAAGGAGCATACGACGGTAGCCGCCGGCTTTGCCCGCCGGCATGAAGTAAAATACGTTTTTCAGTTTTGTCGGCATTCTGACGGCACCGAGCCCACTCTCTGAGTAACCAGGCAGTTCCACCTCCCGACCCTAATTTCACACCGACAGGATCTGATGTACAGAACCATTCCTTAGGGTCAACCTTCTCTAATTCATAAAAAGCCGAAACCAAATTGGGCGGCAAAGACAACATTTTTTGCATAGTGGCTATAAGATTAGCTAATGTTAAGTAAGTGCAAAATAAAGCAATCTTAGGCAAATTACATAACCTGATGATTATTTATTGCATAATTATAGGTAAATATCATAAAAAACATTATTTTAGCGCGCTTTATTTATAAAAGAACCATTTACTAAAAAAGGAATCTGTTTATGAGGAACATTTTATTTATCTTGTGTTGCTTCTTCTCCGGTCTTCTTTTAGCAGACAACGTGACCGTAGAACAGGCACAGTCGTTAGCCGCGAACTTCTTTCGGGCAAGTACCCAGACTCGTAGCGCATCACCCCAACTACAACTGGTATGGGACGGGGAAGATCCGTCAACCCGAACTTCGGCTACAGAACCGGCTTATTATGTATTCAACCGTACCGATTCAAAAGGATTCATTATCGTTGCCGGTGATGATGTAGCCATGCCTGTATTGGGCTATTCATTCGAAAACTCATTCAAGACCGAAAATATGCCAGCCAACCTGAAAAACTGGCTGCTGGGACTGAAAGATCAGATCAATGAAGCTAGAAACAATCATTTTACTGCCTCTGTCACAACGGAGCAAGCGTGGAAGAATGCAAGTGATGTTGTGGGCGACATAGAAGTAGAACTGGAAACCGCCAAGTGGAACCAGGATGCTCCATACAATGACAAATGTCCCATGCTGAGTGGCGAACGAACTGTCACAGGATGTGTAGCCACAGCCATAGCTATTATTATGAAATATCACGAATGGCCGGACTGCGGAGAAGGCACACTGGAAAGTTATACATATAAAGCTGCCAACGGTAGTACCCAAACAGTCCCTTCCCACACATTAGGACATGCCTACAACTGGAATAACATGCCTTTAGTATATGACAAATCCACATCTGCCGAATCGGAGCAGGAAGTCGCCACTTTGATGTACGACTGTGGAGTAATGTCGAAAGCGACTTATAACGTAGCCTCAACAGGAGGTACAGGCGCCACAACCCAAAATGCGATAACAGGTATGATTAACCATATGAAATATGACAAAGGCGCCCGAATTCTTTATCGTAGCTGGTACTCGGACAGCGAATGGCATAAAATGGTGAAAGAAGAGCTTAAAGCCCATCGTCCCGTTCTGTACGGAGGATCCAATAAACGAAATGAAGGCCACCAATTCGTATTGGACGGATATACCAGCAACAATTACTTTAGCGTAAACTGGGGATGGGGAGGATATTCCAACGGTTATTATCTGCTGTCTGGCCTGAATCCTAATGATCAGGGTATCGGTGGAAATACCGGCGGATTTACCGTAGGACAAGATGCCGTGTTCGGACTGAAGAAAGCAGAATCCAGTTCGGAATATGCAGACATACTGGCCATTGCTCAAAGCACCGAAGGAGGCAAAGGACTCTATACCAACGAAAAGAACATCCAAACAGGCAAAGAATTTACAATCTCTGCAGAATACATCTTTAATTTTGGTTTAAGCACTTTCAACGGTGAAATCGTAGTTACCCTATTCGATAAGAATGGACAAGTAAAAGAAGACATTAGTGAAATAGCCGGTGTACAAGACCTCGATCCGTTCCATGGAGTTGGCGGCGACATACCTTGTACGATTACACAACCCATCAAAGGTGGTGACCGAATCAAAATGCGTTTTAAAGGGAGTAAAGGTACCGAATGGCAAGTAATACCTGCCTACGATGAAAGTATTCCTGGAGAAATTCTTGTCCGTGAGGAAATAGCAAGTGTAGAAGAAGCCACTTCTTTCACTTACAACAAGACAAGTAAAATCATTACGCTGAACACTGCAGTCGATATCGCCTATAAGTTGACTTCAAATGATAATAAAGTAATAAAAGAAGGTACAACCGACGATTCCGGAGAAATCAAAATAGATACCAATGAACTGGAAGCCGGCACCTACACCATTGTATTAACTGGCGAAGAAGACAGTAAAACATTGAATTTCACCATCGGAAACAAGTAACAAGCATTTTTCTTACTAAAAATCAGAACTTCATATGAAAACCATACAGAAATATATATTATTCTCCCTCATCGGTTTATCCGCTGTTGCCTGTAAAGACGACCAGGAAGAATTGGGCGGAGGCGAAAAAGTAGAAGTAACCTTTACGACCGAAGTGCAGACGCGTGCATTGACAAACGTTACTACTGATATTGAAAAGGACGGAGAAACAATGAACGTATTCGTTCTCGAAAGCAGTTCAATCACTTCCGGGCAAGAAGTTCCCACTTACCAAGCCACCAGACAAAGCGGTTCCTGGAAAAGCAACCCTGTTCTGGAACTGACCAGTGGACAGAAAAAATATCTTCGTGCGTTCTATCCTTATAGCGCCAATATAGGAACTCCGGATGCTATAGCCATCGAGATCAATAGCCAGACAGACTACCTGTATACCGGTACGGCAGTTCAGGCTACTTACGAAAAACCTTCTGTGAAACTGACCCTAAAGCATGCTCTTCCCATATTGGCTTTCAACATTAAAAAAGAAAACTACGACGGTGAGGGAAAGCTGGAACAAATCACCATTGAAGGAAAGAATTTCTATACCCAAGGAACTCTGAATATTGCTTCTGGAGAAATCAAAGGAAGCACACAGGAAAAATTCTCAATCACTTGTAATAATACCCTGTCTGCCGAAGGATGGAAGGAAGATATGCCCGACATGTTCTGCATACCTTTCACTTCATCCGGTTCAGATGTGAATGTCACCTTCAAAATAGATGGTAAAGACTATACCTGCCCTCTACCTAAATACGGTATAGCCCAAGGCGTTAAATACATCTTCCGTGCAGCCATGACTGCCAAAGGAATCACTATTTTCGATGCACCCGAATTGGTATCACTCAACTCTGACAATGACGACATGAGCCAATTCAGCTATGGAATGCTGAGAATTACACACAATAGTCTAACCTTCACCCCGCCTACATTCTCTGGACTCAATATCACAGGAAACATAGACTGGGGAGACGGAAAGACAGAAATATACAGCACTGCCACCCAACATGAGTATGAAAATGACGGAGAAAAAACAGTAACACTGGAAATGTGGGGAGCAGAAGAAGTCACACTTCCTAAACTGACAGGAGTAACAGAAATAGACCTGACCGAATTCTAAGGCTGTTCACCAATAGCATGCAGCAACAGGTCAGGGAGTTTCCACGTAGCTCCTTTGATATTTAAAATACGGTTTTTACCTTCAAGCGTCAGAGCAAAAAGCATCTGGCGCTTGTCTTTTTTACCCACTACACGAGTAATCAGCTTCTTGCTTTCTACCGAGCGAATCACTTTCGAAGCATTCGAAGCAGATAATCCCAACGCCTCAGCAATTTCGCTTGCAGTCAACTGAGTACGGTCAAGCAACGTGCACAACAGTATGCCTTCATTCAGAGACAGATCGTACATTTGTACGAACTGTCCCTCAAATTCTGCAATAGCCCTGTATATATCACGAATCTTACACAAAGTTTCCATATAACCGACGTTTTATTAGATGAACAGATTTACATTAGCCTTGTCTGCACGTTCCATATAAGTGGCTACACCACCTATTGTCACTTCATCGAGCAACTCTTCCCGACTAATTCCCATCATATCCATCGACATCTGACATGCTATAAACTCCACTCCCTGTTCCAATGCCTGGGTACGCAACGATTCTAACGAATCAACTCCCTTGCGCTTCATCAGAAAACGCATCATGCGGCTTCCCAAACCGAACATATTCATCTGCGAAAGTTTCAGTTTCAACGAACTGGACGGAAGCATCATACCGAACATTCGGCCAAAGATGTCTTTCTCCACCTTAGGCTTTTGTACTTTCTTCAGCACATTCAAGCCCCAGAAAGTAAAGAAGATGGATACCTTCTGTCCTGTAGCAGCGGCTCCATTGGCCAGCACAAAAGTGGCTAACGCTTTGTCCAAGTCATCACTAAACAGAATCAATGTCTTTCCACGTCCAGCAGGAACAGGCGTTGCCGTCGGGCAACTATTTCCTTTCTCTATTACTACCGTATAACGTCCTTTCGACTCACTTTTACGGATCAGCTTATTACCGGTTGTATCGCACCAGGCCGACGCGTCGCGTGCAAAACCTGCATCAGTCGCAACCACTTCTATCTGTTGCCCTGGCTCGGCATGATCCATTGCTTGTTTCACCTTCATAATAGGTCCCGGACATTGCAAGCCACACGCATTAATCTTCACCACCGGTGATTCACAAGCGCAGGATGATACTTCGTCTGAAACTGCTTCAGATTTACAACATACAGTTTCGTCCGCAACCGGAACCGGCACAGGAGCTACAGCAGCCGAATAGGTTTTGTAACCGCCGATCAGGTTACGTACCTGTTTATAACCGTTCCCTATCAAAATGCGTTGTGCCAAATAACCACGCAAGCCAACAGCACAGAACAACACTACCGGCTTATCCGAAGGAATCTCCGACAAATGGTTACGCAACTCATCAAGCGGAATATTGACTGCTCCCGGAATAGAGCCAAACGAGTATTCCTCTGGAGTACGGGTATCGATCAACATTACATTTTCTTTTTCTGCCAACAGTTCACGCCAGGTTATTGCAGGCATAGCTCCGCTAATAATATTAGAGGCTACGTATCCGGCAATGGCTATAGGATCTTTAGCCGACGAGAAAGGAGGGGCATAGGTATGTTCCGTCTCCATCAGGTCGTACACTGTACCACCGCGCTTAATCAGTCCGGCAATCTGGTCAATACGCTTGTCTACTCCTTCGTAACCTATACATTGGGCACCATACAGTTTTCCCGTTTTAGAATGGAATGTCAACTTCAAGGTCAGCGGAAGGGCATCCGGATAATAACCCGCATGTGAAGCCGAATGAGTCACAGAACTGTAATAGTCCATTCCCCATTGTTTCAATCGCTTGGCAGCCAGTCCTGTCGAAGCGACTGTCATATCAAATACTTTAGCAATCGAAGTACCAATAGCTCCTTCGTATGCCACCACGTTCCCCAATGCCATGTTGTCTGCAACAATACGCCCTTGTCTGTTAGCCGGATTAGCCAAATAATTCAGCCAAGGCTTGCCTGTCAACGGATGCGGATATTCGATGGCATCGCCTACTGCATAAATGTCTTTAATAGATGTCTCCAGATGCTCGTCCACCCAGATACCACCAGTTTCCCCCAATCTTAATCCGGCTTGCTTGGCCAGGTCCGTAGCGGGACGCACGCCGATAGACAGCAACACCATATCAGCAGGAATCGTTTTACCACTTTTCAGAAAGACGTTAATCCCCTTATCCGTGCGTTCGAACCGAGTTACACCCTCTTCCAAATAAAGTGCCACTCCTTTTTGAATCAGATGCTGATGCACAGGAGCTGCCATCGAGAAGTCGATAGGTGCCATCACCTGATTCCCCATCTCTACTACAGACACATGAACACCAGCATGATGCAAATTCTCAGCCATCTCCAAGCCAATGAAACCAGCCCCGACTACTACAGCGCGCTTTACGCATTTCGAACTGATGTATGATTTTATACGATCCGTGTCTTCTACATTGCGCAAGGTGAAAATGCCTTCCAAATCTATTCCCTCCAAAGGCGGCCTTACGGGTGTAGCCCCCGGAGACAGGAGCAACTTGTCGTAACTCTCTTCATACGTACTGCCATCCGCCTTTCGAATAGTTACTTTCTTTATATCAGGCTGTATAGATATCGCCTCATTCTCAACCCGCACATCTATACGAAAACGTTTACCAAACGACTCAGGTGTCTGTACCAACAGTTTTTCACGTTCGGCAATCACGCCACCTATATAATAAGGAAGACCACAATTGGCATAAGAAATGTACTTGCCTTTTTCCAGCAAAACAATTTCTGCCTTTTCATCTACTCTTCTCAATCGCGCTGCTGCTGTTGCCCCACCTGCAACGCCTCCAATAATCATGTATTTCATCATTCAACTATTCATTTTAAGTTCGCACATATTTTAGTTTATGATGCAAAGAAAATATTTATTTTCCAATTATATATAATTTCCAATGGAAAATAATGTTAATCGATTAATATAATGCAAGAAAAGTATAATTATAAATAGGAATAGAAATAGTTACTTTAAACAAAAACAAGTACAAAGAAACAGCTAAGGAAAAACATGCTTATAATAAAAATGGCATGTATACGATGCAGATAAGCTATCTGTCTCATATACATGCCACCTTCCCATTCATCTTTTTTTAAAGGAATGAAACGGGATCAGCTTTTATCTATTACCAACCTAAAGCTGACAAACCTGCATCCTGATACCAGGACATCGAACGGTAAGTTGTAGCTCTGGAAGCACTATTGCCGGGAATATACTGGGTAATACCATTAGCACCCTCCATCGAGAACATACCTACTACCTGCGAGTAATTCTTTGCAGTCGTATTCCAATAAGCAATGGCATCATCAAAAGCCTGTTCCCAAGTTGCAAATGAATCTTCGTCCAGAATCTCCTGCATCATCTGTTTCAGGTCGAAATATCCCACGTAATCTCGCCCCCATCCGTCATGATCGTAATCAAACACTTTCTCCATCAGCTCAGCATTATCGACATCTTCCTGCGGAAGCAATTGGGCCGTTATCGAAGCCAATTCCTGCAAAGCACTCGTACGCATCACACAAATGGAAGTACCACCAGTCCAATTATTGTTGGAAATGCCGATTCCACCATTATAAATCGCTTCGTAGGATGCAAAATACACTTGAGCCATCCGAACAGCAGCATTATCCTCCGCCATCAGCGGCACCAGTTTATCATAAGGAGCACCCGGTCCCGGGTTTTCAGTGGGAGAACCGATGTAATAATCAGTAAAATTACGCAATTCGTAAGCTACTTCGACAGACGACATAAAGCATGCATCGAACATGATAAAACTAAAATGCGGCGTCGTTTTCAATAAAGAAACCAGCTCCGAGATATTCATCCGGTGATCGCCATCCGTTTTATCCTGCCCTACCCAACGTGTCGAAGCTTCTCCATAAGGAATCCAGCCATCGGCATGAGACCAGTATATCAGTCCGTAACTTTCAGCTTCAAAATTCGGGTTGGAAAATACGGCATCAAACACTTCACGGGTTTCCTCCAAACCACACGAATTACGGTCCTCATACTCACGTACGACTTCCTCCACAACCGTATCACCCGACTTTTTCAATTCCACAAGACGTGGAGAATCACCCGTATCCAGATATACCAGCAGATGTAAAGCTGTAGCATCCGCCTCCTGCATTCCCAGCTTCATCTCCGCCAGATCCTTAAAAGCAAACGAAGACAAGCTGTTATCACCTGCAATATACACCAAAACCGTTCTTTTATAAGGTCCAGGTTCGGGATCATCGCTTCCACACGACGTTACCAAAAACATCAATAGCAAGAAAGGTAATATAAGCCAATTCTTTATCATGTCGATTTCAGTTTAAACTACAGATTATTATTCTTCCGGTTTCTTAAATGAAAAATCAGAAGGAGCAATGGATTGCAATTTCAGATTTCCTTTCACATATTTACCTTTTACCTTACTGGCTTCTTTCTGAAGTTTATTTTTGTTTTCAGAAAAATAAATCATACACGTATAATCCAGTTTCGCCAACTCATATTCCAGATAATTCTTCAGCTGATAAGAATAGAGTTCACGTTGTGGTAAAAAGCCCCGCTTATCCAAAACCACACTGTCGAGCATTTGAATTTCCGTATAATACACAATCGTGTCATTGAACGAAGCCGCCACACCAAAAGCATAAACTTGTTTTTCTTTCTCTTTCTTCATAGAAAACGCCGAGCACAGCGTAAACACCAGTGTTACAGCCAATAAAATACGAAGATATTTCATAGGTTTCTTTAATTATATAGTTTGTTAATACTAAAATCCGTACAAGCCAAATGTTTCACATTCAACTGCATTTGCCGCAAAGATATAAAAAAAACCGGCTGCCTGACGCAAGGCATACCGGTTTTTAATACCTTCTTTATTTGTCGGAAACTGATATTTCTTATTTATCCCAAATAAGACTTGAGCAATTTACTACGATTACTTTGTCTTAATCTTCTAATTGCTTTTTCCTTAATCTGACGAACACGCTCACGAGTGAGGCCAAATTTGTCGCCGATTTCCTCCAGTGTCATTTCCTGTTGTCCGATGCCAAAGAACATCTGAATGATTTCCTTTTCGCGCTCGGTTAACGTAGAAAGAGCTCTATCAATTTCCCTCGCAAGAGACTCGTTCACCAACGAGCGGTCGGCCATAGGAGAGTCGTCGTTGACCAGCACATCAAGCAGACTGTTATCTTCTCCTTCCACAAAAGGCGCGTCTACCGAGATATGACGTCCCGACACCTTCAGCGTATCCGAGATTTTGTCTACCGGGATTTCCAGCTCATCTGCCAACTCTTCGGGCGACGGACGACGTTCGTTTTCCTGCTCAAACTTCGAGAAGGCTTTGCTGATCTTATTCAGCGAACCCACCTGATTCAACGGCAGACGTACGATACGCGACTGCTCGGCCAAAGCCTGCAAAATGGACTGACGTATCCACCATACTGCATAACTGATAAACTTGAAACCACGTGTTTCATCAAACTTTTCGGCTGCTTTTATCAGACCCAGATTACCCTCATTAATCAAGTCGGGCAAACTCAAACCTTGATTCTGATACTGCTTGGCTACAGATACAACGAAACGCAGATTGGCACGTGTCAACTTCTCCAATGCAACACGGTCACCCTTACGGATGCGCTGAGCGAGCTCTACCTCCTCTTCGACAGTAATAAGGTCCTCACGGCCAATTTCCTGTAAGTACTTGTCAAGAGAGGCGCTCTCTCTGTTAGTGATACTTTTAGTGATTTTTAATTGTCTCATCCTATAAATACGTATTTGGGCTACAAAGTTACGACTTTTTCTTTTGATGTTCAAAAACTTATCCCAACTTTTTTTGCCTGAATTCAACAAATACATAACAAAAAGGACACCGATAAATATCATATCGGCATCCTCTTTTTCTTTTTTGTTTACGATTATTACAATCTTCTTACCTTATTACCTTTTCCTTTACGGCAGAACGGTTAAAAATACCATTTTTCAAAAGTCCGGCATTTTATCACCGTTCCGGCCTATAGCGGGTGTTATTCCTGGGACAAGTCTACAGCATAGCTTGCACGTTTGCCCGACGGGAACATACCAGTAATGAACAATACCTGCTCAGGAGTTCTGGAAGCTTCCTTCATCACATTTTCCAAATCGTCAACCGTCTTCATCTGCACACCGTTAGCTTTCAGGATAATGAATCCCTTACGGATTCCGGCATCACTCATCTTACCGCTGCTGACACCTGTCACTTCCAATCCGTAACCCAAGTTCAGTTGTCTCTTCACCTCTGCACTTACAGGACGGAAAGCTGCACCCAGAATGTCCATATCGGCATTCTTTATAATCTTGGTAGTGCCCTGTTCGTTCTTCAAAGTTACTTCTACAGTCTTTTCTTTCTTGTCACGAATCAGTTTCACTTTCACCTTGTCGCCCGGACGATATTTAGCAAGAGCTTCCTGCAGGTCGGCAAACTTATGGATTTCTTTTCCGTCCATACCTACAATCACATCATCTACCTTAATATCGGCACCGGCAGCAGAACTACCCTCTACAATTTCTCTTACCCAAAGTCCGTCTATAACTCCAAACTTATCTCTGGCCTCTTTCTTAATCTCACTCAGTTTCTTTCCGTTTTTCTGATCCGAAACCTGAGTATCACCCGGTTCTTCAGCCAATTCCGTCACACTGACACCCAGCTTAGCACGCTGAACTGATCCATATTGCTTCAAATCAGCTACAACCTTCTTCATAATACTGGTCGGAATGGCAAATCCATAACCGGTATTCGAACCTGTCGGAGAGAACAAAGCCGCATTGATACCAACCAACTCGCCACGGGCGTTAACCAATGCACCACCACTGTTTCCCTGATTAATAGCTGCATCTGTCTGAATATATGATTCGATACCTTGTTTGCCAGTCATCTGTCCCATACCCAATGAACGGGCTTTAGCGCTGACGATACCGGCCGTAACCGTAGAAGTCAAGTTGAACGGATTACCTACAGCCAATACCCATTCACCCACTTTCAAGGCATCAGAATCGCCGACCGGAATAGTCGGGAAATCATCTCCTTCTATCTTTATCAAGGCTAAATCGGTTTCTTCATCTGTACCGATAATACGACCCTTAAACTGACGGTTATCATTCAACGTAACACTGATTTCATCAGCACCGTCAATCACGTGATTGTTAGTCACGATATATCCGTCCTTCGAAATGATGACCCCCGAGCCGAAGCCTGTACGTTCGGGAGTCTGTATCTGACGTTTTTGCGTACCACCACGCCCGCCAAAGAAATCACCAAAGAAATCATAAAAAGGATCTCTTACTTCCACTTCCTGCACTTTGGACGATTGTGTAGAACGGATATGTACAACACCGTGAACGGAATTTTCAGCAGCTTGTGTCAGATCCACCGGCTGAGCGGCAGCTCCACTGAATGCAGCCAGATTTATACCCGGATTGGGCTCAAACATCTGATCGAATGACTGATTGGCATATTCTGCCTTTTGCATTAATTTATAGGTAGTGATACCTGCAACACCTGAACTCAAGAGTACGATTGCCGCAACTCCCAAGATGTTTTTTGTTGTCTGTTTCATATCCTTTTTTACTGTTTAAAGTGTTAATATTCGAGTTTCGTTTAACATTACGACGTTAAAATAACGACAAAAAACGTTCAGTTATTCCACTTGTCACCTTTTTTTGTTCTCTTTTAACAGAGAGGTTTTTGAGCTTAACAGCGGTTAACGACGGAAGCTGACAATTTTGCATTTATCTACTATTCTGACATGTTAAAAGACTGACAGATAGGACATGACAGCATTTTAAAGCTTTACTACTCCTATTCCCGGCAAATCCGAAAGGGTTATTTTTCCACCCACAACCTCCATTCCCTTGAAACGGTCGTTACTGATAAGCAAGTTTCCGTCAAGGTCGGCAAAGTCAACAGCCGGAGAAAGCTGGGCAGCCGCCGAACAAGCGCACGAAGTCTCCGTCATACAACCCACCATTACCTTCATATCCAGTGCACGCGCCAATGTCAGCATCTTCCACGCCTCACGCATACCGGTACATTTCATCAGTTTGATATTGATACCCGTAAAAGCCCCTTTCAAAGACGGCACATCCTTCAGACGTTGCACCGATTCGTCAGCAAATACAGGCAAAGGACTCTGCTGGGTTACCCAGGCAATATCATCCAACTGCTCTTTAGGCATCGGTTGTTCGACCATCACAATTCCCTGTTCCTTCAGCCAGTGAATCATGTCCAACGCATACTGCCTGTCCTTCCAACCCTGATTAGCATCAACCGCTATCGGCAAATCAGTAACCGAACGAATGGTCTTTATCATTTCCTTATCGTTGTCACGTCCCAGCTTCACCTTCAAGATATTATAAAGCTCGGCACACTCTTCGGTCTTTTTGCGGACCACGTCAGCCGTATCAATACCTATTGTAAACGTTGTCGAAGGAGCTTTTTCCTTATCCAGTCCCCATATTCTGTACCAGGGAGCCTGCAACAGCTTACCTACCAGGTCGTGCAAGGCAATGTCTACTGCAGCTTTTGCTGCCGTATCTCCCGGCGAAAGACTATCTACATACGCCAGAATATCCTCCAGTTGGAAAGGATCGCTGAACTGCCCCAAGTCCACCTTCTGCAAGAAAGCCAATACGCTTTTTACCGTCTGCCCCAGATAAGGCGGCATGGAAGCCTCACCATAACCTATTATGCCATCGTACTCAATCTCGACTTGCACATCGGGAGTAGTCGTACGCGAATAAGTAGCTACCGTAAAAACATGACGCAATTGCAGTTCGTAGGGGAAGAAACGCATTTTCATTTTAGGAGCCGCCCCCTGCTTATTAATATTAAATAGGTGTATTTTCTTTTTCTTGGTATCTGCCATAGCCTCCTCGGCAATCATTCCGGCACCCAGTGTTGCCAGAACAGCAGTCTTAAGGAAATCTCTTCTGTTTGTCATAACTCTGTAATTAGTCCGACTCGTCCACTCCCCAGCGATAATACGGATTGGTATCGGTTGTGTTCAATTCATCCATTTTATTTATATAAGGTATCACGCGCGTAGCAAACAACAGACGCCCCCGATTGAAAGCATCAAACAACGGATCGGAAGCATCGAGACTGCTGACATGTACATCACCTTGAGAGTGAATAAAGCGCCCCTGCCCGATGTAGATGCCCACATGAACCACGCGCGCCTTCCGTTCGGCAGTGGCCGGACTGCCGAAAAACACCAGATCGCCAGGCTGCAGATTACTGAAATCGGAAGCAATCTCGATATGCTCGCCTACATAAGCTTGCTGTGAAGCATCACGCGGTATAATCATATCGTGCATGTACAGTACCGTCCGCACCAACCCACTGCAGTCCATTCCTTTCGAAGAAGTCCCAGCCCACAGATAAGGAACCCCAATCAGTGTATAAGCCGTCTTCAGAATAGAACCGGGATCCTTTTTCAAAGACTTCCGCCATTGTTTTTCGGGACAAGCATCCGCCTTCTCCACATATCCGGTGCGACCATCGGGATAAGCCACCCTATAAAAATCCCCCTTACTTCCCAACCACTTCAGACGATTGCCTGCCACGATATCCGATACCGTCTGCGAACGACGGTTGGGAGCAGAATATACAAAACCATAATGAGTCGTAACAACAATCTTCTCCGCACGGTTCCAGTCCGCCACCTCTGCACTGTCCATCAGCCTGACACCTGCCCGATGCACCCAGGCAATATAATTATCCGGAGTCTGTATCCGATACCAGCCGTCGAACTGAAGCACACGCACCGGCATCCCCAATAATGCCTGAGTCGTCATCTCCGAAGCAAAGTCGGGCTTTACATGCAAGTTACACACCGACAGATTAACTACTCCATACGTTTTTCCTTCCAAAGCCGCCTCATCGGGAAGCACCTTCATACAGTCCATCACCTCGTAACCGGCCTTTCCAAGCCCTTGCAGCAAAGCCTCTTTGGCCGCTGCAGCCGTAGTCACTCCCCTCAGCATCATCTTCCGGCCGGAAACCGTATAATCAGTCTGGAACAATGCTACCCGTCCGTCGGGAGCATAAACCTGTTTCAAACTATCCGTCAGCCGAATCACATCTGCCGGCAAATCGTTACTTCCGACACCGGAAGCCTGCACCAATGAAGTCAAAAACAGGGAAAAGAGAAATAAATGAATAGTTTTTCGCATCTGCCAAATTCTTTTTGATAGTGTTTCTGTTAGCAAAGCTACAAATTATTTCTTTTGAGAGGGAGAAAAAGGGATAATTTTATTTTATACTGTGACGCGTTTACATTATCTTTGCACGCCAGAAGCAGTCGGTCGGTCTGTCGCTTGCGCCTTGTGCGTATGAGGAAAGTCCGGGCAACACAGAGCATTCCACTTCCTAACAGAAAGCTATCCGCGAGGGTAGAGTAACGCAGAAGAAAATAACCGCCACAATCTTCGGATTGCGGTAAGGGTGAGAAGGCGGGGTAAGAGCCCACCAGTCTTGTGGTGACGCAAGGGCTGTGTGTCTTGGAAGTTGTAAGGTCATGTAAACCGGCGCCACGAGAGTTGCTCGCTCCATGTCGGAGGGTAGACCGCTAAAGCTCGTATGGCAACATACGGCTCAGATAAATGACAGACAATTTGTCTTGACAGGACTGAAAGATGAAAGGCGAATGCCCGAATCGAAACACAGCCCGCCAGGACAGATTACAGAACCCGGCTTACAGACCGACTGCTTTTTCTCTTTCTTTCTTCAATCCATGGATTATGAACAAACGTATAGCCACACTCTGGAAGTTCCTGACCTACGACATCTGGCGTATTACGGAAGACGAAGTCACCAAAACGACTTTCTCTCTCTATAACATCATCAAGACCATCTACCTCTGCGTTTCCCGCTTCGCACAGGATCGTCTGGCCAACAAAGCAGCCGCACTGACTTATAGCACCCTGCTCGCCATCGTACCCATCCTGGCCATTCTGTTTGCCATTGCCCGTGGATTCGGATTCGACAACCTGATGGAACACCAGATCATCAACGGTTTTGGCGGAGTCACAGGGACTACCGAATTCATATTCCAGTTTGTCGACTCCTATCTGTCGCAAACCAAGAGCGGAGTCTTCATCGGAGTAGGCCTTATCATGTTGCTTTGGTCCGTACTGAACCTGATCAACAACATGGAAATTACCTTCAACCGCATCTGGCAGGTAAAAAAAGCACGCAGCATGTACCGCAAGATAACAGATTATTTCTCCATGCTCCTGCTGATGCCGATTCTGATTGTCGTGTCAGGAGGTCTTTCCATTTTCATGAGTACCATGGTAAAGAACATCGAGGACTACACCCTGCTTGCACCACTTGGCAAGTTCCTGATACGTCTGATACCTTTCGTACTGGCTTGGGGCATGTTCACAGCCCTCTATGTCTTCATGCCCAATACCAAAGTCCGCTTCAAGCATGCACTGATTTCGGGCATTCTGGCCGGTACCGCCCATCAGGCATTCCAGTTCCTGTACATCAGCAGCCAGTTGTGGGTGTCGCGCTACAATGCCATTTACGGAAGTTTTGCCGCTCTTCCTCTGTTTCTGTTATGGCTCCAGATTTCGTGGACCATCTGTCTGTTCGGTGCCGAACTGACGTATGCCGGACAAAACATCCGCAATTTCAGTTTCGATCAGGACACGCGCAGCATCAGCCGGCGTTACCGCGACTTTGTATCCATGCTCATCATGTCCCACATCACCAAACGGTTTGAAAAAGGAGAAACTCCCTATACGGCAGAAGCCATTTCGGAAGAGTGCCAGATCCCCATACGGCTTGCCAACCAAACGCTCTACGAACTTCAGGAAGTCGGACTGATACACGAAGTGGTAGTCGACGCCAAAAGTCAGGACATCGCTTACCAACCTTCGATGGACATCAACCAACTGACCGTAAACATCTTGCTCAACCGGCTCTACACCCACGGATCAGAAAACTTCAAGATAGACAAGGACCACGAATTCAGTTCCGAATGGAAAGCCTTGATGAAAGCCAGAGAAGAATACTATAACAGCACCCAACAATTGCTGGTGAAAGACTTATAACAATTATCTCAACTTTGACTTCGTCGATTTTCAATTCGCAAGCTCAAGTTGCAGTTGACAAGTAACAAGTTAACGAGTTAACAAGGCGTTTGTAGCGAGCCGTTTCAAGCGGCACTTTATCAAGCAGGGAGTTCCAGCCTAGTAGACTTGTTAACTGAAGCCTTGTTAATGGTTAATGATTAATGGTTAATTCTTCATTTCTCTGCACTCCCATTCGCCAATAGTCCCCGTTTCCGACGAGAAGGTTGCACCAATCTTATACACCTTTCGTACATCGGCTGCATACTCGCGTGCGTAACCCTTTTCTTCTATCTGCTGCAAGGCTTCGGCAGCGGTGCCGTCCAGCTTGAACTCGAAGATGTAGACATACTGCGGTGTTTCCAGCACACAGTCCACACGCCCTTGACTCTGCACCTTTTCCACATAGACAGTGTAGACACTGATCAGGCGGAGTATCAGATAAAAGGTATATTGGAAGTAGCGTTCGCGTTCTGCTTCGTCCTCCTTGCGGCGCATGGTATAGGGGATGCTGGCCAAGAAGGAAGCAAACAGAGCTGACAGTTTTTCTACTTCGCCGCGACGCATGGTAATAACAACGTCTCTGATCCACCCTCCGGTATCTTCAGCTGGCTTCAAATATGCTGCAGACAACATAGTCAGAAACCCGTTTTTTACTTCATTGTTTGGGAAATCCAATAAAAATGTATTAAAATCAATGTCGTAATCCTTGATGGTCAAGTAACCACTCTGGAAGATCATAGGCAAGGGACGTTCCACATCGGCCTTATAATCAACAAATTCTTCCGGACGATAATATTTACCCGTCAGCTCATTCAAATTTTCATCAAAGTGGTTCAACAGGCGAATGAGATAAGTGGGCGTACCTGAACGGAACCAGTAATCGTTCACGCGGCGGCTGTCCAATGCGTTGAGCAGGCTGAAAGGATTGTACACGTCCGTCATACGGTCGCTGAAGTGGTAGCCGTCGTACTGCTGTTTCAGCCGCTGTTTCATCTCCTCCGGCGTGCAGCGGTAGTCCACCGCCATGTCGGCGATGGGTTGCGGAAAGTATCGGTCGATCTCTTCCTAGGTGATGCCGCACAACGTCTCGTAACGCCCGTCCATGCTGATATCCTTCGGCTGGTTGAAGCCACTGAACACACTCACCTGCGAGAACTTCGTCACACCTGTCAGCAACACGAACTGCAGGTGCTCGTCTGCTCCCTTGAATACGGAGTAGAAACCTTTCAGCACGTTGCGGTGACGATCCTCCAACTCGCGGTCAACATCGAGCACATCCAATATCGGCTTGTCGTACTCATCAATCAGCACCACGCAGCGGCGTCCCGTCTGCTTGTGGGCGGCGCGAAGCACTTCGATAAAGCGATACCCGTACCCCAGTTCTTCTTCGCGGTCGGGTATGCCATACTGCTTTTCCCATTCCGACACATGAAAATTGATTTTCTTTTCCAGTTCGCCGGAATCCGTAAAGTTCCCTCCGTTGAAGTCCACATGAAACACAGGATATGTCGCCCACTCCGTCTCCAATTCGTCGATGGCCAGACCACGGAACAGTTCACGCCGTCCCAGAAAATAGTTTTTCAGTGTGGACACCAACAGGCTCTTTCCGAAACGGCGCGGACGACTCAAAAAGTATATACTACTTTCATGTACCAGGCTGTAAATCAAATCCGTCTTATCCACATAGACATAGCCGTCTTCAATGACACGATCGAAACTTTGTATTCCAATAGGGTATTTCATAAGCAGAACGTTTTCATTTTCATACTACCTGCAAATATAAAAGATTTCCGCCCAATCAGGAAATAATCCTCTATTTTTCCCCTTCGTTGCACAACTCTCCCTTTCTTTTTCTTATTTTGTTTCGCTTAAACTAAAACACTAAACAATCTGCACTTTATCAAACTCGAAACGAATCATGAAAAAGAAAGAACACTTAACCACTTACATGGACCTGATTATTCAACAGCTGGAAGCGGAAGGACGCCTCGGAACGGCACACGTCTATCGCAGTACACTGCATCGCATACTCGACTTCACTGGTGGTCAGCCGCTCACCTTCGGTGAAGTAACTCCCCTCTGGCTGAAAGCTTTCCAGAACTATCTGTTGGGACGCCAGTTGCAATGGAACTCCGTTTCCACCTACATGCGTATGCTTCGGGCGGTATACCTGCGTGCGGTCGATGCCGAAATAGCCGTCTTCCGCCCCGCCTGTTCAAAGGCGTATACACGGGCACACGGGTGACGGTGAAGCGTGCCCTCAGTGAAAACGACCTGCGTAAACTGAATGAACCTAAACCTGCTGTGCGCGAATGTAGCCTTGAGCGGACACGAATGCTGTTCATGCTGCTGTTCATGCTGCGCGGCATCCCTTTTGTCGACATAGCCTACTTGCGCAAGTGCGATTTGCAGGATAATGTCCTGATGTATCGCCGTCGTAAGACAGGAAGCTGGCTGACGGTACGTGTAGAGCCGCGTGCCATGAGCCTCATCGAACAACTGAAGACGCCGGACGAATCTTCACCCTATCTGTTCCCCTTTATCAACGGCACAGACGCCGATGCTTACCGTCAGTACCAGAGTGCGCTGAGAAGCTTCAATGCACGACTGAAGCGTCTGGGTGCATTGGCCGGTGTGAAAGGGAACCTTAGCAGTTACTGTGCCCGCCATAGTTGGGCCACCATAGCCAATTATCACAACTATCAGCAGGAACTTATCTGTAATGCAATGGGGCATTCATCTGTCAAGGTTACAGAAACCTACTTCAAGCAGCACACTGATGAACGTATCGGACAAATGAACAAAGAAATACTTTCACAGGTATTTCGGGAATAGAACAATTATCGCACCAGATTAAAACTACAGACCACAACAAGCAACAGTTGCAATACGAAAAAACTTTTCATAAAATCTGTATAAGAAATGATTCCGTTACTTCGTAGGTAACGGGTGTGCTTTCTAATTCGCTGCAAAGATTGTTTTATTTTTACAAATAAGCAAATGAAAGTCTTGATTTAACACATATTTTTAACATATTTATGCAAGAATGCTTGGAATGTAGGTGAAAGAAGCAGGATGTTTACTTTTCACCTTCCGACGGGAGCGGTATACGCGGGCTTTGACGAGTGATGTTTCACCGCAAAACACCTATACTGAATGGGTTGCGGTGAAGGAAGGATGCGCGGACAATGCGGAGGGGAACGCGGCTGTATAAACTATCTGTTTTTTCCCTAGTTAGGAAAAAAATATTTCCTAACTGGGCAGTTATTTTTTTCTAACTAGGAAAAAAATACTTGCAAGGCTGGTTTTAGCTTTCACACCCTTTGTGGAAATCTGCTCCCTGTAATTTTCGCTTTCACTGAATCGTGGTGAAACCTCATCTTTCACCATATTCGGCTGTGTATCAGTATGAAAATGTTCCGGTGAAGGCGTGAACCCAATTTTCCTTATATTTATTTTTATTCGTATTAGTCCGTTCACCTCCGCATCGCGTATCCATCTTTCACCCTATAAAGTCTCACTTGACAGATGTAACTACCTACTTTAGCCGGATAACATTCATAGTTAGCCAACGTAACAAGCAATGTCACCGAGCATTACAAGTAAAGTTCACGAGTATTGCTTGCGTTGCTCGCGAGCCGTGCAAGTGTTGTTTGTGAGCCGTGCAAGTGTGCTACAATTGGTCTGAAGGTACCGTGCGGAGCTTTCAGATCTAATTGGAGGGGTGTGAAGCGGCGTCTTTGTTTCTTACGTTGAAAAAGACAGACTGTTTGGAGCGCGGCGACTCTCTGCCTTTTAGCAAAAATGAAGACTGAGTAGTTCCGGAGGTTCGTCTCTTGATTTTTTCTTTTGGTATTTTTTCTTTTGCATCAAGGCAAAAGAAAAGTATAACCGTTACCTACGAAGTAACGGAACAACAAAACAACATCCCGCTAAGAAAAAAAATTGTGTTATGAACATGAAAATAGTGAAACGAAGCCTGCTGCTTTGTTTGCTGTTTGTCAGTATTTCACTTTCAGCCCAAAACTGGGCCGTAAAGACGAATTTGTTGTATGATGCAACGACTACAGTAAACCTTGGAGCAGAAGTCGGATTGTCACCCCAATGGACATTCGACCTTTCGGCCAACTTCAATGGCTGGACCTTCGGCGACAACAACAAGAAGTGGAAGCACTGGCTCATCCAGCCGGAACTTCGCTACTGGTTGTGCGAACGCTTCAACGGGCACTTTGTAGGCACCCATCTGCTGGGAGGTGTGTACAACTTCAGCAACCTTAATCTCGACTTCAAACTTTTCGGCACCGACTTTGGTGAACTGAAAGGCCACCGCTTCGAAGGCTGGATGGCGGGTATTGGTGTAGCATACGGTTACCACTGGATGCTGTCGCGCCGCTGGAGCCTTGAAGGGGTCATTGGCTTGGGTTACGTCTACAGCCGTGCCGATAAGTACCTTTGCCCGCGATGTGGCGAACAGTTGGAGGACAACGAACCGCATCATTACCTCGGCCCCACCAAGGCTGCCCTGAATCTGATATATGTTTTCTAAATATAATAAGGTGAAATTTTGAGATACGCGGAATTCTAAGACCTGCACAAATTTTTGCACAAGCAAATTCTGTTAA
>ERZ1673693.278-NODE-278-length-70584-cov-7.296034_pt1 | contig 70584 bp, 38 predicted proteins | sample MGYA00580223_ERZ1673693 | MGnify/ENA primary metagenome ERZ1673693 (study PRJEB41218, sample SAMN15661741) | gut metagenome | host: Homo sapiens | place: Canada: London | collected 2015-08-20/2019-03-30 | study: EMG produced TPA metagenomics assembly of...
GTAATCGGCACTGCCGTAGCAGCAGGCACCATGCTGGCACAGTTCGGAGGCTGATCAGTATAACTGATTCGTCTGGTTGAATTAAAACGAAAACGCTCCTTTATGGGGCGTTTTTCTATTGCGGGGTATTTTCTTCCGATAAGAAATGGAAAGTATCTTCCGCAGCATGAAGTTTTATTTCTAATCAAAAATTCACAAAAGAAATATTTACGTAAAACAGGGGCGGGCATATTTAAAGATAAGAATATAAAAGGCCGCAGGATTAAATGGGAATGCTAAGCAATACTACTGGACATAATTTATGTTCCACTTACATTAAAATACATAGATGACTATATATTATGGGAGGGATAACCGTAGTACATATTGTGCATTTCCGGAAAAAATATAATTCCTGTTTAAAAGCGGAATGACAGATATTCCAAGATACTTTATATAAATTATAAATAAAATATATAAAGTAAATATATTGAAATGATAAATATTGCGAAACGATTCCAGCTGTAGACTCATTGAAAATTTATATTTGACTGATTACAATAGCCACAGGTGCTTTTACATAGAATGCAATGTATTTGCGGCTATGTATGAATGCGAGTCCTGCCCCGGGACTGTCCAGAAAGGAGGTCATGAGAAGTAGGAGGGGATACAGTTCGTTTTCCGGAAGAAGGAATTCATGGAGAAAACAGCATTAATTTTATTTACAATCATTATGAATTCCGAGGTTTCCGGGAAATGCCCATACTCTGATTTGTGTCAGGCACCTGAATCCGATCAGGCTGTGGGATATTTTTAAGGAAGGTGAATTTTATGGATCCAGCCGTTGTCACACTGTGCGTCCTAGCAGTAGCGTGCTTCTTGTTCGTAACCGAACTGATTCCCTTAGCAGTCACAGCCATGGCAGCTTGTACTGCATTAGGTATTTTGGGCGTTCTGCCGTCAAAACAGGTTTATGCCGGTTTGTCCAACTCCACCGTGGTACTCTTTGGCGGTATGTTTGTTATCGGCGCTGCTATGTTCAGAACTGGTCTTGCTCAGGCGATTGGTCTTGGTGTAGTCAAAAAAGCGGGTACTAAAGAAGTGCCACTCATGGGCGCAGTTATGCTCGTTACCATCATTTTGTCTTCTGTATCTTCCAATACGGGTACAGTAGCCTGTCTTATGCCCGTAGTTATTGGTATCTGCCAGGCAGCCAAAATTTCTCAGTCTCGTCAGCTGATGCCTCTGGCGATTGCTGCCAACGTAGGCGGTACCATCACCATGATCGGTACCCCGCCAAACGTTATTGTCACAGGTGCTCTGTCCGCAGCAGGTCTGCCGACTTTCGGATTCTTCGAATTCGCTTATATCGGCATTCCGCTGTCTATTATCATTCTTGTATACACACTGTTTATCGGCCGTCATTTCATTCCTGATAAGCAGGCCGGTGAAATGGATGAAGAAGCGGTAAAAGCGGCAGCCGAAGAAGCAGGTGCTTCCGGCGACAGTGCTCCGAAGAGCAAAACAAAGATGTGGATTTCCGGCATCATCCTTCTGGGCGTAGTAGCCTGCATGGCTCTGGGGCTGAAGAATCTGCCGCTGCACACCGCGGCGGTAACCGGTGCTATCCTCTGCGTCATTACAGGCTGCCTGAAAGAAAAAGAAGCCTATGCAGGTATTGACTGGGTAACCATTTTCCTCTTCGCCGGCATGCTTTCCGTGGCTACTGCTATGGAAAAGACAGGCGCAGGGAAAATGATTGCTGACGCTGTTGTAAGTATGATGGGTGACAATCCGAACCCCTATGTGCTGACAGCGGTGCTGTTCCTCATTTCCAACGTACTGACCCAGTTCATGTCCAATACGGCATCGGCAGCGCTCCTGGCACCGATTGGTATTTCCATCGCCCAGTCTGTAGGCGCTGATCCGAAACCGGTTCTGATGGCGCTTGGTATCGCGGCTTCCATGGCATTTGCCACACCGATGGCAACGCCTCCGAACACCCTCGTACTGGGACCGGGCGGATTCTCTTTCAATGACTATGTCAAGGTCGGCGTTCCGATGTGCCTGATTTCCTTGGTAGCCTGCGTTATCATCATTCCGATTTTCTGGCCGTTCTAAAATTACGGTCACAAATCAATAGGTTTTACAGGGGAGTGTTCTCTTCGGGTGAACCGGGGAGGACACATCTTCCTATTTAGAAAGGTGGATTTTATTCATGGATACTCCAGGCCCACTTTCCATTTGTATCACTAACATGGTTATCGTATTTGCCGTTCTTATTTTTCTGGCTTTCGTTATTGAATTGATCCATGTCGTTGACCCGACAAAAAAGAAAAAATAAGAATAAATTAAATATGATTAACCTAATAGGAGGTATAAAATGGATGGTTTTATGAGAGCACTTGTTTCCGTATGGACAGATTCCGGATTTTCCAATCTGACATGGGAAAACTGTGTCATGATTTTAGTAGGACTTGTTTTACTTTATTTATCAATTGCGAAGGAATATGAACCTTTGCTGCTGCTCCCAATCGCGTTCGGCTGCATCATGGCCAACTTCCCGAATACCGGGTTTGAAGATGAAATGGGCGTCATGATGGCCATCGGATTTGGGATCAAGTATGAAATTTTCCCGCCCCTTATTTTCATGGGGGTAGGCGCGATGACCGACTTCGGTCCCCTTATCGCAAACCCGAAGACCATGCTTCTCGGCGCAGCTGCCCAGATCGGCGTATTCGTTGCGCTGGCAGGCGCTATGATGCTCGGCTTCAATGTGCAGGAAGCGGCATCCATTGGCATCATCGGCGGTGCTGACGGCCCGACCGCGATTTACCTGACATCCAAGCTGGCACCGCATCTCTTAGGCGCTATTGCCGTGGCGGCATACAGCTATATGTCCCTGGTTCCGCTCATCCAGCCCCCGATTATGAAGCTGATGACGACCAAGGAACAGAGAAAGATCAAGATGGTCAACCTTCGTCCGGTAAGCCACTTTGAAAAGGTGGTATTCCCGATTGTCGTAGCCATCGTCGTATCTCTGCTTCTGCCTCCGGTAGCGGCACTGATGGGCTGCCTGTGCATGGGGAACCTGTTCGAAGTATCCGGAGTAACGGCAAGACTTTCCGACACCGCGCAGAATGCGCTGATCAATATCGTCACCATCTTCCTGGCGACAGGCACAGGCTTGACAATGTCCGGCGACAAATTCCTCCGTCTGGAAACGATTGAAATCATCGTGCTCGGTCTGATTGCCTTTGCGGCAGGCACGGCAGGCGGCGTCCTCTTCGGACAGATCATGAGAATTGCTTCGGGCAACAAGATCAACCCGCTCATCGGTTCGGCAGGCGTATCGGCTGTACCGATGGCAGCACGTGTATCCCAGATAGTCGGTCTGAAAGACAACCCGTCCAACTACCTGCTGATGCAGGCGATGGGTCCGAACGTAGCAGGGGTTATCGGCACTGCCGTAGCAGCAGGCACCATGCTGGCACAGTTCGGAGGCTGATCAGTATAACTGATTCGTCTGGTTGAATTAAAACGAAAACGCTCCTTTACGGGGGCGTTTTTTGCTGTGTAAATTTTGAAAAGGAATTGGGGAATGGGACGGTTGGAGTGACGGGGCGCCGATCCTTTCGTCCTCAAAGCTTTAGCGTGATAGCTCCTTTGCTGACGCTTTGGATGATTGGCGGAAGCCGGAAATCAGCTAATAAAAAAACAGAAAAGATTCACTTTTCCGTAAAATGTCATTTAGGGGTGGAGGTAAGAATGCTTTGTGAGAAAAACGGGAAATGGAATAGTGAAACAGAGTGAAGAGTCTATGACTCTGGTGACAGCTTACGGCTTTCCTCACCACGGTAACAGATCCTTCACATTCGTTCAGGATGACGCCTTACCAATTTTCCTCACCACAGGTATAGATCCTTAGCATTCGCTTTGGATGACGCCTTTCGTTCTCCGTCATCATGACGTTTTCCATTCCCCATCGTTAGTGACGTGCTTTCCCAAAATCGTCATTCAGAACGGAGGTAAGAATGCCGTGTGGGAAAGATGGGAAACGGGACAGTGACACAGAGCGAAGAATCTATGCCTCTGGTGACAAGCTTACGGCTTCCCTCACCACGGTAACAGATCCTTCGCTGTCGCTCTTAGCTTCCAGCTCTTAGCTGCTAGCTGCTAATAGCGATTGACTATCTGAATTCGATAAATCGACTGCCTATACGGAACAGTTATTCCTGCTTTGATTTTGCAAGGATGACAGGCAAGGAGAGGGTCATAAATACAGATACTGTCCTCTGCATAGCTCTGATGACACTAAGCGGTATACCTGCCGAAAACGGTATTCAAGGCATGGTTGACCAATATTTTTCTGCGTATTCCGTTTTTGATTATTAAATCGATTTTTATTCATATAAAAATATCATATAAGTGTCATAAAGGCGTATAGATAAAATATTGCAATTTGAAGAAAGATAAAATATTATATAGATAAAAGTGAATATGATATAGATTCTCATATTTATTTTTATCTATTAATGAAAGGATGTGCTTTATGCAGGAAGGAATCAATAATTTATTTGCAGGTGCTGTTTTTCTGGCCGGTGTGCTGTCCTTCTTTTCGCCCTGTGTATTTCCCCTTCTTCCGGTTTACTTGGGAAAGCTGGCGGAGGATCCCGGGACGAGGTCGTTTTCTTTTTTCGGACTGAAGGTATATGTATCTCCGCTGGTAAAAACTGTTTTCTTTATTACGGGACTATCGACGGTATTTTTCAGTCTCGGGTTTGGGACCGGTTTTTTCAGCCACATTTTTTATCATCCCTATACGCCGTATGTCATGGGTGGTATCGTCATACTTCTCGGGCTGCATCAGATGGAGCTGATTAATATTAATTTTCTCCAGCGGCAGAAGAAGATCGAGCTGGACGGGAAGCGTCAAGGCGGTATTCTCGGCGCGTTTCTTCTGGGGCTGACTTTCAGCTTCGGCTGGACGCCCTGTGTGGGACCTGTGCTGGGGGCGGTGCTTGCTGTGGTGGCTTCTGAAAATGGAAGCGCTCTGTATGGCGGTCTTTTGATGGCGGTGTACGCTGCGGGGATGGCGGTCCCTTTCCTGATTCTGGCAGTGGCATCTTCCTGGCTTTTGAAGTACAGCAGTCACGTGAAGCGCCATATGGTCTTGCTGAAAAAGATTGGCGGCGTGCTGATCATTCTTATGGGGATCCTGCTTATGCTTGGCAAGCTGGATATGCTGGCGGCAGTTATTTCTTGAAATATTTCACAGATTTGTAAACAGGAGGTTTATCATGATGAAAATTTCTTATAAAAAGTTTGGAGCGTTTGCGGCAACAGCCGTTTTGGCAGGGATTCTGGCGGGATGCGGATCCGGTATGAATGCGGATGCAAATGACATGGCCCGCCCCGCGGCGATGCAGCAGGAAAAGGCAGCCGGCCGCACACAGAATTTTATGGATGCAAAGGATGCGGATTTCATGCTGACCGATGTAAATGGAAAGGAACACAGACTTTCCGATTACAGGGGGAAAAAGGTGTATATCAAGTTCTGGGCTTCCTGGTGTTCTGTATGTATGGCTACGCTGGCTGATACGGATATGCTGGCGGGAAGTGACGATAAGGATTTTGTCGTTCTTTCCGTTGTGGCGCCCGGATTTGGCGGTGAAATGAAAAAAGAGGATTTCGTAAAATGGTATAAAGGTCTCGGCTATAATAATCTCCCCGTGCTTCTTGACGAAGGCGGAGCGGTGACAAAGAAATACGGTATCCGTTTCTATCCGTCGGCGGCTCTGATCGATACGGAAGGAAATGTAAAGATGCTCCGTCCGGGACATATGAGCAAAGAATCGCTTGCCATGGAGATGAAGGGGATTTCGTAAAGGAGGATTATGATGAGAACGGCAGGAATTTTAGGAAGTCTTGCGATCATTGCGGCAGCCGGTTTCGGCTGGTATTCGATGGCAATGACTCCATCTTCAGGCAGCGGGGAAAAAGCGCCTGTGGGGGTAAGCCTTGAAGAAAGTATGAAGAAAGAAATGGCGGTGAAAACAGTGAATAAGGAAAATTTACGGGATATGTACCTGGCGGGAGGCTGTTTCTGGGGACTGGAGGAATATTTTTCCCGTGTGGACGGCGTAGTGGACGTGGTTTCCGGTTATGCCAACGGGAAAACGGACAAGACGGATTACGAACATATAGGGCAGACAGATCACGCGGAAACGGTTCATATTTCTTATGATGCTTCCAAAGTTTCCTACAGGGATCTGCTGCTTTACTACCTCCGGGTGGTGGATCCTACAAGTGTGAACCGTCAGGGAAATGACCGCGGGCGCCAGTATCGGACGGGCATTTATTACACCACTGATGAAGAAGGGGCGGTGGCTCGGGAAGTACTTGATGAAAAGCAGAAATCCCTTTCCGGTAAAATCGCTATCGAGGTGGAACCGCTCCGTCATTTTGTGCCGGCGGAAGAGTACCATCAGGATTATTTAAAGAAGAACCCCGGCGGTTACTGCCATATCGATGTAAGCAGGGCGGCGGATCCCGTGATTGACGGCTCCCTGTATCCGAAGCCTGACGAGGAAACCCTCCGCAGCCTTTTAACGGCAGATCAATATGCTGTCACGCAGGAAGGCATGACGGAAAGAGCTTTTTCCAATGAATATTTCGATAAATTTGACCGCGGCATTTATGTAGATGTGGCGACGGGAGAGCCGCTCTTTTCCTCCCGTGACAAGTTCGAGTCGGGCTGCGGCTGGCCGAGTTTCACGAAACCGATTTCTGCCGATGTGGTGAATTACAAAGAAGACCTGAGCTATAATATGCGGCGTACAGAAGTGCGGAGCCGTATGGGAGAATCTCATTTGGGGCATGTGTTTGATGACGGTCCCCGGGACAGAGGCGGTCTCCGGTACTGCATCAACAGCTTGGCGATCCGGTTCATTCCCGAAGCGGATATGGAAAAAGAAGGCTACGGTTATTTGTCCGGCGTTTTATAATTTTAAGAAATATTTTTGACTAAACCGTGCCTTGCGGTATAATATATAAATTGGTAAAGCAGTTATACTTAAAAGGCAGGGTAAAAATATGCAGATGATTGATTTGTCCGGCGTCAAGGACTTCAATGCCGCTCGTTTCCTCATTTATTGGCTGGTAGCGACAGTCATTGCCATTCTCGTGGCATACAATATTGACCCTCAAAAAAAGCTGGTCTGGTTCAGACAGCGCAGTGACAACGGGTTCATGGTCCGCCGCGGCTGGTTTGGGAATTTCAGCCTGCTCGGCGTCCCCCGTTCCAAGATGGGCTTTGCCATTACGGCAGGTATTTTCATCGGGGCGGGTATTGTGTGGGCGCTGCTTATCTTTATGATTCTTCCGGTACTCGGCTATCATGTGTAAGCCTTGTTTTTCCTTATTAAGTAAATATGTTTTCTGCGTATGGCACAGGGGCAGGAAATAGTATCGGACCTGGTATTTTCCGGGTCCGTTTTTTGTAAGGCTGTTTATTTGCGGGGAGAGATTTATGACAAGCACGGAAACAATTTTTAAGGAACTTTTTGCAGGGGTTATGGAGATGTCGGATCCCGCTGTCTGGACTATGTTCGCCATCGGCGGGATTCTGATCTGGCTCGGAGTGAAAAAGGATTATGAGCCGGTGCTTCTCTTTCCTATGGGAGTGGGCTGTATATTGGCAAATATACCGGGGCATTTTGCCGTTATCCCTGTGGGAGGCGGGGAGCCGGGCTTTTTGCAGGTTCTTTATGAAGCGGGAATTGCCAATGAGCTGTTTCCTGTCATGATTTTTGTGGCGGTAGGCGCGATGTGTGATTTTACGCCGCTTATCCGACAGCCTTATGTCATGCTTTTTGCGGCAGCGGCCCATTTAGGTATTTTTGCAGCGGCGCTTCTGGCATCAGCTTTTGGATTTCCTTTCAACCAGGCGGCGGCGATTGGCATCATCGGCGCGGCGGACGGTCCGACGACGATTTTTGTGGCGCAGAAATTTGCCACGGAACTTCTGGCGCCCCTCACGGTGACGGCATTCTGCTATATGTCCCTTGTCCCGATTATCCAGCCGCCCATTATCAGACTGCTGACGACAAAGCGTGAAAGACGTATCCGCATGGCATATAAAGAAGAGAAACCCGTGTCATGGACAGCACGTTTCCTTTTCCCCTTTATGGTGGTGCTTTTTGCAGGTATTCTGGCTCCTATTTCCGTACCGCTCATCGGCGCGCTCATGTTCGGCAATATGCTGAAAGTATCGGGCGTTGTGGATTCTCTGGCAAGTACGGCACAGAATGAACTCGCCAATCTGGTGACACTCTTTCTCGGTATTACGGTAGGCGCTACGATGACGGCGGAAAATATCCTGACATTTGATGTCCTGAAAATCCTTATCCTCGGTGCGGCGGCGTTTATTTTCGATACGGTGGGCGGCGTGCTTTTTGCAAAGCTGGCAAATCTCTTCCTCAAGCAAAAACTGAATCCCATGATTGGCGCCTGTGGTATTTCCGCGTTCCCCATGTCGGGGCGCGTTGTTGCCAAGATGGCTTTGAAAGAAGATCCTTCCAATTTCATCATCCAGCACGCCATGGGCGTCAATGTGGCGGGACAGGTCGCTTCCGTCGTCGCCGGCGGCCTTGTGCTTGCTCTTATTCCCGTTTTGTCATAAAGGAGAAACTATGTCAAGTTTGGACGCTTCCGTTTATCTTCTGGTCATTGCGTATCCCCTGCTTTTCGTGGTGATGGCTGTTTTTATGGGACTGACGTACTTCCTGCGCAGGGTATTTCCCGGAGACTGAAGAAGCGGGATTTCCTTCCTGCCGCGGTTTGCGGGGAGGGAGAAAAAGTTTTATACTGTACCTATGTGAAAATAATTCTCTTTTAGGAGGCAGAAATGAAAGAAACATACAGCAGAAGCAAATCCGTCTGGCAGCGGATGAATGCCCGTGAGCGCAAGGCCGCCATGGCATACGGTGAAAAATACAAGGCGTTCCTTGATACGGCACGCACGGAAAGACTGGCGGCAGCGGAAATTATCCGCCGTGCGGAAGAAAAGGGATTTAAACCTGTCTATATCATGAAGTCGCTCAAAGCGGGAGACAAGGTATATTGGAACCAGAAAGATAAATCCGTTATTTTGGCGGTGATTGGGAAAGAACCCGTCCATGAAGGCATCAAAATCGTGGGATCCCATATTGATTCGCCCCGTCTGGATCTGAAAGCCAATCCGGTTCATGAACAGGACGGCATTGTGTACTTCCGTACCCACTACTACGGCGGGATTAAGAAATACCAGTGGACCTGCATTCCGCTGGCGCTCATCGGCGTGGTATTCACAAAAGACGGTAAAAAAGTGGATATCAATATCGGACTGAAAGACAGCGACCCCGTTTTTTATGTATCCGACCTGCTTATCCATATGGCACAGGACCAGATGAAAAAGACTCTGGCGGAAGGGATTACCGGAGAACAGCTCCAGGCTGTCGCGGGTACTCATTCTGAAGAAGGGCAGACACCGAAAGATGCCATCATGGCGCTTTTGAAAAAAGAATACGGGATCGAAGAGGAAGACTTCGCCGCCGCTGAATTGGAACTTGTTCCCGCCACAAAGAGCCGCGACGTCGGATTTGACCGGTCCCTCATCGCTTCTTACGGGCAGGACGACCGCGTATGTTCCTACGCGAATCTGGAAGCCATCCTGGACGCAAAACCCGGTGTGAAGACCCAGGCCGCTCTTCTTACGGATAAGGAAGAAATCGGATCTTATGGAAATACGGGAATGGAATCTTCCTATTTCGTGAAATTTGTAATGAAACTCCTTGCGCTGCAGGGACAGGGAAGCCTTCTTGATTTCTATGAAACCATGGAAAACAGCGAGATGCTTTCCGCCGATGTGAATTCCTGTCTTGATCCCATGTTCCCGGAAGTTTCTGAAAAAGACAATGCGTCTTTCCTGGGATACGGGATTAACCTGACCAAGTACGGCGGTTCCCGCGGCAAGTCAGGCAGCAATGATGCCAATGCGGAATTTTTGCAGAAGGTCAGAAAAATCTTTAATGATGCCGGTGTATGCTGGCAAATCGGCGAACTGGGAAAGGTCGACCAGGGCGGCGGCGGAACAATTGCTTTCATGATGGCGAACTGGGGCGTGGAAGTGGTAGACTGCGGCACGTCCATGCTGTCCATGCACGCTCCCTGCGACCTGCTGTCCAAGGCGGACGCTTACGAAACGTACCTGGCGTACAAGGCATTCTTTGAAAGCAGGTAAGGAAAAGAGGGAATCATCGTCTCGAAAGGGGCGGTGATTTTTTCGTGGGAAATTCCGCTTATCTGTTTCATAAGAACTCCGTGTATCCCTTGCATGGAAAGAGAGTATTTCTGCTGTTGACTGCCGGCCGGTACTGCGTTAAGATATCTGACAAGACGATCATGGCAGGATGTTGCAGACACAGGAAGGACAGCAGTGCAGGAGGAATCGGAATGGATGAACATCAGTCCGGCGTAAAGCTGGAAGAAGCGTTGGAAGCAAAAAAAGAACTTGATGCAAAAGCGCAGAAAATACTTGAGGAGAAGGAAGCGGACTCCCGTATGAGGACATATACGGGACCGTTAGGCAGGGCGGTAGCCGTACTGCTGTGCGTGTGGACGGCATTCCAGCTGTATTTCACGACCATCGGAGCAATCAGTGCCGTCAATCTGCGGGCGATCCACTGTATCTTTCTTCTTGTTTTTACATTTTTATTATTTCCGACGTTTAAAAAAGAAACGCGGAAAAGAAAGCTTCCGCCCCTTTGGGACGTGGCGTTTATCCTTTGTTCCGCAGGCAGTCTCCTTTATCTCATTTTGAATTATACCCGTATCGCCCGGACGGGAGGACGTATTTCCGATATGGAGGCAGCCATTGCCTTAGTCGCGGTGGTTTGTGTTTTTGAAGCGGCCCGGCGGGCATCGGGAAATCTGGCGGTACTTGCGGGAATTTTTCTTGCGTATAATTGGTTCGGCGCGTACCTGCCCGGCTATCTCGGTCATAACGGTTTCACTTTGAAGCGCGTGCTGATTACCCAATTCTGGGGAACGCAGGGCATTCTCGGCACGGGCATCGGCGTTTCGGCGACTTATATATTTCTTTTTGTTGTTTTTGGCGCGTTTCTGAAATATTCGGGCTTTTCTAAATTCATTAATGATTTTTCGCTTACCCTTGTAGGAACGACTTCCGGCGGCCCCGCGAAGGTGGCGGTCATCGCGTCGGGCCTTATGGGGATGATTAACGGTTCCGCCATTGCCAATGTGGCGACGACAGGAACGATTACGATTCCGCTCATGAAACGGACAGGGTATAAAAGCGAATTTGCAGGCGCCGTAGAAGCGGTGGCCTCTACCGGCGGACAGTTTACGCCGCCGATTATGGGGGCGGTCGGTTTTGTCATGGCGGAGTTTTTAAACCTGTCCTACACCTATGTGGCACTGGCAGCTGTCACACCGGCATTGCTCTACTATATCGGCCTGCTTCTGGCGGTTCATTTTGAAGCGAAGCGGCTCGGACTTTCGGGAATCGCCAGGGAAAATATTCCCGATGCATTGTCGGTGATAAAAGAACAGGGACATCTTGTCCTTCCCCTGGTGAGCCTTATCGGGCTGATGTTTACGGGATTCACGCCGCTTTATGCAGCCGTTATTTCCATTTTTATCACTGTGGCGGCAAGCTGGCTCCGTAAAGAAACAAGAATGACAGGAGATAAGATTATTGCCGCTGTTATTGAGGGGGCGCGGAGCGCCGTTTCCGTAGGGGTGTGCTGCGTCATCATCGGCGTCATTATCGGTACAGTCACACTGACATCCATGGGACTGAACATGGGCTACCTTATTTTGTCTCTTCTGCAGGATAATAATGTATACCTTGCCGGTTTCCTTGTCATGATCATGTCCGCTATTCTGGGGATGGGCGTTCCCGGCGTTGCGGCGTATGTCATTGTCCAGGCGGTTGCTGTTCCTGTCCTTATCAAGGCGGGGGTGCTGCCGCTTATCGCCCACATGTTTTGCCTGATTTATGCCTGCCTTTCCAATATCACGCCGCCTGTGGCCATGTCAGCCTATGTGGCGTCTGGGATTGCCGGTTCTGATCAGACAAAGACGGGACTTATGGCGGTGCGTCTCGGGCTTATCGGTTTTATTATTCCTTTCTTTTTTTTGGATAATCCCGTTCTTCTCATCGGTGTCGATCCGGCGGCGGCCGCAGTGGAAACCCTTTGGGCTGTTTTCAGCGCGGCGGTGGGGACGTTTGCCCTCGTCGGCGCATTGGAAGGCTGGATTCTATGCAAGTGCGGATGGGCGGAACGGATTGTACTTTTCATTGCTTCGCCGCTTCTCCTTTTTCCCGGAACGATGACAGACTTTGCCGGATTTGCAGGGATTGCCGCGGTTATAGGATTCCAGTTCCTGCGGCGGAGAAAAGAAACTTGATTTCCCCTGACACAGGGGTATACTTATGATAATCATTTATTTTCTGCAGCATGGGAGGATGGAAAAATGAACATGAAGCATTTGAAAAAAGCGGCGGCAGTTTCACTGGCGGCTTTAGCCGCAGCAGGGATGATAGCAGGCTGTGGCGGAGAAAAGAAAGCATCGGCGCCGTCATCACAGCCGGCAGCGCAGACGGTGAAAATTAATTTTCCGACGGCCGGCGCGTCAGGTGCCCTGTATGCGGTGGGGGCGGCAATCACCAATATGTGGAACAATAACGTTCCCGGTGTGCAGGCAGCGAGCCAGGCTTCCGCAGGCGGAATTGCCAACCTGAATATGGTCTCCGACGGCGAAGCGCAGGTGTCCATCGCTATTTCCAGCAATGTGTACCAATGTCTCAACGGGACGGACAGTTTCAAAGATCATCCTTATAAAGATTTGAAAGTGATTGCCGGTCTTTACATGAATCCGAACCAGGTGGTGGTCACTGCCAAGTCGGGCATTCAGACTTTGGCTGATGTAAAAGGAAAGCATTTTGCCGTGGCATCGGCAGGCTCTTCCGTATATAACGAAAGTAATGCCCACTTCACCGCGGCGGGACTGAAATTTCCTGATGACATCCAGGCGGAGTACATTACCTTTACCGATGCTGCCGATATGCTCCAAAACGGCTCCATTGACGGTGCGTGGATCATGAGCGGCGCTCCTGCTTCCGCCGTCACCCAGGCTTTGACCGGCGGCGCGCACCTGGTAGATATTGATGATCAGCTCGTGAAAGAACTGAAAGCGAAGTATCCCTGGTATGCAAGTTATACTATCAAGGCGGGGATCTATCCGAATCAGGACAGAGACGTCCATACCACGGCGGTTAAAATGGTTATGTTCACCCGCGGGGATATGCCGGAAGATGTGGTGTATAATCTGACGAAAGCTTTCTGGGAACATATCGATGAAATGGGGCAGGCACAGAAGAATCTGAAAGGCCTCAAGCCGGAAGATGCGGTGAAAGATATCGCAGGTGTGCCGCTCCATCCCGGCGCTGAAAGATACTATAGGGAAATCGGCGTATTGAAATAAGGAATAGAAAGAAAACATCGTCTTTAGAGGGGCGGTGTTTTTCTTTTGGGAATGTCCGGTGAGCATGTACCGGCAGCGAGCATTCTCATTATGACACTTTCCGTTCCCCATTGTTAGTGACGCGCTTTCCCAAAATCGTCATTCTGAACGGGGGCAAGAATGCTTTGTGGGAAGGATGGAAAACGGGATAGTGGCACAGGGTGAAGAATCTGTTACACTGATGACGTCTTACCGATTTCCTCACCACGGTAACAGATCCTTCGCTTGCGCTCAGGATGACGATTAGCGTTTCCTGTCATCATGACGCTTAACGTTTTTCATCATAGTGATGCTTAATGTTTACCGTCATTATGACGACTTCCATACCCCGGTCATTCAGAGCGGACACAGGAATGCTTTATGGGAATAAGGGAAAAGAGTTATGTGACGAGGAGCGATGAATCTATTACGCTGGTGACATCTTACTGGCTTTCCTTGTCACGGGTACAAATCCTTTACATTCATTCAGGATGACGATTAGCGTTTCCTATCATTATGACGCTTAACGTTTTCCATCATAGTGATGCTTAATGTTTACCGCCATTATGACGACTTCCGTACTCCGTCATTCAGAGCGGACACAGGAATGCTTTGTGGGAATAAGGGAAGGCAGCAATATGACACAAAGCGAAGAATCTGTTACCTTGATGACGTTTTACCGTTTTCCTCACCATGGCAGCCGATTCTTCGCTAATATGCATAATGACGCCTTCTGCCCTGTCAGTCCTGTGACTGCTGCCTTTTGCTGAAGAAAGAGGGTCGCTCAAATTTAAAATATTTTCCCCAAGACTATTGACAAGAAAATCTCTATTCGCTAAAATAATCACAATATTTAAAAGTGCTGACGGAAAAAAGTAAATTTCCTTTCCCGGCGCAGAGAACCGATGGATGGTGAAAATCGGTGCGGGCAGGAAGTCGAAGTTCTTTCCTGAACTGCTTTGCTGAAATAACAGTAGGCATTGCCGGAGTGGCTCACGTTAAGCAGCTGAGAGTTGATCTGATGAAGTAGGGTGGTACCACGGAATATCCGTCCCTTGGGTGCCGCCTTTTTTGTTTTTCATCAGGTAAACAGGGTGGTACCGCGATGAGTCCCGTCGTCCCTTGCAATTGGCAGGGGACATTTTTTATAGGATAGAAGTGCAGTAGAAAGAGAGGGCTCTCAAATGAAAAAATGGATGAAAATTACGGCAGCGGCAGTGGCGGCAACAGCTTTACTCTATGGCTGCGGAGGAAACAGTGGCGGAGAGAAGAAGACGACTAACGGGAAGAAACAGATTGCTGTGGTGCAGGTGATGCAGCATGGTTCTCTTGATGCGGCCAATCAAGGATTCCTTGACGGCTTGAAGGAAAGGGGCTACGGAGCGGACAAAATTTCAGTAGACCAGCAAAATGCCCAAGGAGACCAGTCAAATTTAAAGACCATTGCGTCCCGTTTCAAGTCCAATCGTCCTGATCTTATCTGCGCGATTTCCACACCTGCCGCACAGGCGGTAGCCAATGAAATTCATGACCTGCCCATTATCGGATGCGCCATTACCGATTTTGAAACGGCAAAGCTGGTGAAATCAAACAGTAAACCTGAAACAAACGTAACCGGCGTCAATGACCGAGGTCCCGTGGAGAAGCAGGTGGATATGGGGCTTAAGTTTCTTCCTGCGGCAAAACGTCTCGGACTGATTTATTCCTCCAGCGAAGTGAACAGCCAAATCCAGGCAGACCAGGCGAAAGCCCATGCGGCATCCCTCGGCCTTACTGTGGTGGAGCGGACCGTTTCCTCCGTCAATGATATCCAGCAGGCGGCGGAATCCATGGTGGGACAGGTAGATTTCATCTATGTTCCCACGGATAACGTGATTGCTTCTTCCATTCCCACTTTGGTCAAGGTGACGGATCCCGCGAAGATCCCTGTATTCGTAGGTGCGGACAGCATGGCGAAAGACGGTGCGCTCGGTTCGCTCTCCGTGGATTTCTACAAGTCTGGTGTACAGGCAGGACATATGGCGGCGGATGTGCTTGACGGGAAAATCAAAACACAGGACACTGCCGTAGAGGATCCTGAAGTGCTGGAAGTCATTATCAATAAGAAATCGGCAGAAACTTTGGGACTTGCGATTCCTGAAGAATATAAGAATGCGAAGATGGTGGGATAAAGCAAAAGCGGGACGGGAAAATAAAAAGCAGATACGATATGTGGAATAGTCAATCGGGCATAAAGCATTTCCTGTCCCATGTCACAAAGATTTGGTATTTCAAAAAATTTTACAGACCGGTGATTAAAAGAGAGTTGTGAATGATTTCTCATTCCTACAGCTCTTTTTTGATGAATGTATGACAGTGGGAATAAGGAATTGAAACCGAAGAATACAGCTTGGTTTTCAAAATCGGGAATTTTATGTTCTGTTATAAACAGCACATTCAAGTACAATGGCGGTGTTGTATAAAACTTGATTTTGATTACAGATCCCTAATATTAAGGAACAAATAAATTATTTATTGTGATCAAGTGATAGAAGTATTAGTCATATATTGTAAAAATATGGCATAGTGATATCATAAAAGTGGGTATTCTTAAAGCAAATGGGTTTAAGCATTAAGAATTTAACCTTTATATCCTGCATGCAGGAATCACACAAAATTATATAAGGAAAGCAGTCGTGGGGAATCCGGTTAGAATCCGGAACTGTCCCGCAACTGTAGAGGGAGTTTTGCGGCTGCAAGCCTTTCACAGAGGAGCCGCAGGATAAGGAACTGAGTCAGAGTGCCACCTGCTTTCTATGAGATTGGCGTAACTTGCGAGGTATAAGTTAATGCATAGGAAGCTGGTGCTGTATTTTTAATATGGCAGAAGTCTTCTATGTATCTTTTTTATGCCTCGTTTTATAAATTTGTGGTATGAGCGTACCATAAGTTAAAAATTAAAAATAAATTTTTTGTGTGCGGGGAAATGCCGCGGAAGCGGTGCATATCTTTTTTATATTTTTTAGTTATGAGGAGAATCAGGATGAAGAAGACATTGGTAATGGCGGCTGCAGCAGTTTTAACCGGAAGCATGGCATACCCTTCGCTGGCAGAGGAGTATGTTTTTGAGATGGCGCCCGTTGTTGTCACAGCGAATCGCATGAATGAAAATTTGGTGGATGCCAGGGCCGATATCAGTGTAGTTACGAGCCGGCAGATTGAAAAACTCCATCTGAATACCGTGGAAGATGCGCTGCGTACAGTTCCGGGGACACAGTATCTGAATTATGGCGGAAATGGATTGAATGCCAATTTAAGCGGGATCCGGATTAATGGAAGCAAGGATATTATACTGCTTGTGGACGGCGTACGTGTAACCGATTTCAACGGCGCGAATAATTCAGGGTATATGTATTCTTCTCTGCTGAATAATATGGACAATGTCGAACGTATCGAAGTGCTGCGCGGCAGTGCCGGCGCGTTGTATGGAAGTGGCGCCAAAGGCGGTGTGATCAATATCATCACCAAGAATCCCGGGGAAAAGAAAACGACCGTGGATATAGCCAGAGGAACCGGCGGACGGGAAATATATAAGCTGACCACTATGGGGAGAGTAGGGAAGTTTTCCTACATGGCCTATTATGACAAACTGCTGATAGGTGATACCAAATCCGGTGACGGAAGGCTATGGCCCGGGCACACCCATACCTTATCGGACGGAGTGAAATTTGCTTATGATTTTACTGATAAACATTCTCTTTCCTTAAGTTATGACAAAATGAAGTCAAGATATAGAGGATATGATTTTGTGTATTCAAACCGGTATCATGGCGATTATAAGTCCGATATGCTGACTCTGCAGGATAAGATATCCATCGGGAAGCATTGGGATAACCAGTTTACTTACCGCCGGAATAAAGTAAAGACAAATTATTTTCAGGATTATGACATGAATGCGCAGTCCAATTGGGGGATAAGCAGCGACTATACTTATGACATCATCGGCGAGCAGGTGAGCTTCCATGATGAATGGAACCGACTGACTTTTGGTGTGGATTATTCAAAGGGAAGGGACAATGTTCTTCGGGCGGCAGGATTTGACGTAAATGGGAATCCGGTCAAAACGAACCACTGGTATGAAAATTATTCTTTTTATATACAGGAAGATTGGAATTTCCTGCCCCGGTGGTCTCTTTCCGGAGGCCTGCGGCATGACCGCCCTGAGACAGATCAATACACTGCCGATTTTTCCAATCATACATCCAAAAGCTATCGTTTGAGCTATGAAATTACACCTAAGGATACAGTGTATGCGGGACGCAATGATTTCTACATTCTGCCGGGGCTTGATGTTCTTTATATTCCCCAGTATGGAAATGCCAAGGTCAGACCTGCTTATGGATATACGGATACCGTCGGCTACAGCCATGTATTCAGCGATAAGACCATGTTTACCTTTAACTGGTTCAGAACAAAAGATGAACAATCTATCGGATATGATACTTCATCAAAAAAATATAAAAACTTTAATCAGGGTGTTTCAAGAGGATGGAATGCCCAGCTGATTTCGCAGATCGGGAGTAAATGGAGCGCCAATGTAGGATGGGCGCATTTGTACTCCAATGTTCCCGGGGATAATTTTTCTCTCGGATATTCGCCGAAAGATAAACTTACTTTTGACATGATCTATCACAATAAGAAGTTCACCGGAGGTCTGGACGGATTCTATTTTATCCGGAGAAAGAACCCGGTAAACAGTGATTTGAAAGGGTGGCCGAACGATAAATACGGAATTTATAATTTGAGCTTTAATTATGAACCGAGAAAAGATTTTAATTTTTATCTGAAAATCAATAATATTTTCGATAAACTTTGGGCGGAGCATACAGATGTCATATGGAGCGACCATACGCCGGGAACATGGTATTCCATGCCGGGGCGCACATGGCTGTTCGGCGTGAAGATGGAAGTGTAAGGCATAGATCGTTGTAGTGGAGAAAAGGCGGGATAATGATGAAATATGTGTATGGCAGAAAAAAGTGGCTGGCAGCCGGTATAGCAGCATTGCTTATCAGCGGCACCGGAGCAGTTTCGGATGTGCTGGCGGCGCCGGTTTATACTTCCGGTATCACGACCAAGGCAAAAAAAGATAAGGCAACTTTCGGAAGTGCCTATAAAGTGGAAAACGGTGTTAATAAGTATAACTTGGAAGACGGATCAAAAATCAGTATCCACGGCACTTATCACGCTGAGGGTATTACGCCGGGGAAAGGAACGACATCCGTTGTCACCGTGGGTGACGGGACAGGAACGCTGTCCATTGATACTTCCAGCAGCGAAGCAGGAAATTCGCAGGGGGCGGGGATTCTCGCATCTGACGGGAGCCGGCTGACCATAAACGGGAACCTGCAGATTAAGACTTACGGAGGCAGCTGTTTTGCCGACGGTATTTACATGATGCGTGCCGGCACCGGTACGGGGGCCAAAGCGAACATTACTGTCAACGGCAACGTATATATAGGGGATCCGGCAGCCGTTGGAGAACCTCCGGATTCCTCTTCCCAGGACGCGAAATGGGGAGTCAATGCGGCGGAAATACATGGCGGTTACGGGCCGGACGGCCATGTTCCGGGATGGGCGGATGAATATACCGGTGCCCGCTGGCAACCTACGGGGGTCGATGTGGATATGTCGGACGGCAGCTCCATTGATCTCAACGGCGATGTGTACTTGGCTGTCCGCGGCTCCGCAATGAAGACGGATCCTTATTACAAGTCTGCCGGCATGGATGACTATGATATCGCTGTTATTAACGCCAATAAAGGGAATGTGACCATAGTGACGCCGACAAGCGATAAAGAGAGTTTTTATGCCCTTGCCAGTTACGGTGGCACTATCAATGTGAATATGGCAGGAGCGGATGCGGCTTCCCATAAAGTGAATATCAAGGGGAATATCATTGCCATGCGGGATGATAAAGACCACAACGGACAGCCTTACTTTTTCCAGAATGGCCGTATCAATCTGGCTTTGGCAAACAGTGATTCCCAATGGATCGGTGTGGTGGACAACAGCGGATCTGATCAGGCAGGAGAAGTAAATCTCTGGCTGCAGAACGGAGCCGTATGGAAACACAGATCTCCATCGCGGACCAATGGGCTTCAGGTAGAAAAAATGCCCCAACCGAGCGTATTCCACTATGGGAAATATGACGGAGTATCCCATGTGAACCAGTTGGTGGGCGGAAACTCCGCCGATAAGGCAGGCATCATTTATCCTGAAGAAGTATCGGAAATCCACGTGACGAATTATAGCGGACATGTCAAAGTTATTTATACTCACGAGGGAGATGGCGGTACGACCGCATCTTACCGCGGAGGCGATTTCCGGATAAAGAAAGCAGCTGCCGGTTCGGGAATTGTTGTATCCACTAATAACGCAGGTATTGATATGAATAATGATGATGCTGTATGGAAAGCATTGAACGCGGTGGCGGGGAAGATATATTATGAGGGATCCGTGGACGGCGAGAGTAATCTGGCGGGTAAGGCAGAAATCGCGGAAGGGCTGACCGCGTCATCAGCATCTGCCAAATTAGCGGATATGAAGTATAAGAAAGACAACCACGGGCAGGGATATGTAGAAAAAGGATCAGCACCGAACCCGAATCCGAATCCAAACCCGAATCCGAACCCGAATCCGAACCCGAATCCGAATCCGAACCCGAATCCACCGACACCGCCGGTTCCACCGATTGTCCATGGGGATAATGAGACGGCGCTGATGAAAGGTGGACGCAGCGTGCTGACTGATTCCGCTTTGGAGTGGAGAGATAACGCCATGCAGGGGATGCTTCGTTTGGACATGCTCCGCTATCGAAGCGGCATGGAGGGTGCATGGGGAAGAGCTTATGGCGGCAGATGGAAATATGACGGAAACGGTATCGGAATAAAAGAAAACTATTGGGCAGGCGAAGCCGGGTACGACCGCCGTTACCCCAGTAACTGGCGTGCAGGTATATCTCTGGATTACAGAGATGGAAAGGGCAAGTATGATTTTGGCGGAAGAGGCGACAGCAAACTGTATGCCCTGTCGCTCTACGGCTCGAAAGATCTTGCCCGGGGCGCCTTTGTGGATATGATCGTCAAAGGGGGTTATATAAAGAATAAGTTTACCCTGTATGACAGAGGAAGAAATCAGTTTACGGGATCATCTACCGCCAGAGGTTACAGTGTGGCAGGGAGATATGGAAAGCGCTTCGGAACGGGAGATTTCTACTGGCAGCCGCAGATCCAGTTCACCTGGGCGCATTTGGAACCTGATGAATGCGATGTTTCCAATAAAAGCGCCGTGATGACTGTGAAGGGGCAGTCTTTTGACAGTTATGTGGCGAGGGCAGGTATTGAAGCAGGACGTATCGGTTCTTTCGGCGATCTGTATGTAAGAGCGGGCATTGCCCATGAATTCGGCGGCAGAATTAAAGCGTCCTATTCCGCTGCTGACGGCGGTACTAAGGAAACCAGCTATGATTTAAAGGATACCTGGGGGGAATTAACGGTAGGCGGCACGTATAATCTGTCACCTGTAAGCCGTATTTATATAGATGTGACAAGAGGATTTGGCGGGGACTGGAAACGGGAGTGGCAGCTGAATGCCGGTTTCCGGTGCGAGTTCTGAGAAAGGCGGTGCGGAAATAGTATGGCAGAACGGCAGGCATCATAACGGTTCCGGCCGGAGATAATCCTCTATGGCAGAGAAGCGGGGATAGAAGCAGTGCATATATTTCATATTTTCTGGTGAATAAAAAGGCGGAGGAGCAGGTTATGAAAGAGTATTCAAAATGGAAATCGGGGAAACGGTTTCTGACGGCGGCAGTTACGTTGTCATTACTTGGCAGTCTTGGTTTGTATCATGATGTTCGTGCTGATTTCTTAGAAGACATGGAAAAGAAGTATCCTGATGCGATACAGCTTACAAATGGTATTACCGGGGAGAAAGATAAAGATGACATTTATGTAAATCGAAAGATTTTAAAGGATAATGGGGAAAATTATCTGTTTACTACAGATGCAATAATTAATACCGCTAATGGTATAAAGATAGGAGATTTAAGCCATCCTGTAAATATTGATGCATCGGGACAGACTTTAATTTTTAATGCGGAAAGAAATAATAAGAAATTAGAGCTTCATGCGATTGAGATAGAGTCATTGCAGGGGACTACGATTACTGCAAAAAAGATATTTATTAATGCAGGGAATACGAAAAGTCGCGCTGAAGGAATCCGTGTAGGCGGACAGAACGGAACGAATAAGGATACGCCGTACAAGCTGACGATTAATGGGGATATGGATATCAGGGCTCATGGCGCTAATTACGGCCTGGGCATGTATCTGTGCGGCAATGCGGAAACCACTGTCAATGGGAACGTAACCATGAATACCCATGATGAAAAGAACCCCTGGGCGGTCTATGTGGAAAATGACGGCGGTTTCAGCTATTATGGCGGCTCTGCCATCTATGCCGGAAATAATTACACACTCCAGATGGGACCGAAGCTGACCGTTAACGGACTGGTGGATCTGAAGGTGAATGCCAACGGCGTATTTGCCAATGGCGGCCATTCGGATATTTATTTCAAGGGCGGAAATATAGAAATCAATAAAGATAATACCAAGGGGTATTACGCACTGCTGGCGGAGTGCGCCACCACCACGATGAATATGGAGCGGGACGAAAATAAGGTGCCTGTCAGAGCCGGTAATTCCAAAGTTACGATCAAAGGAAATGTAGGCGCATCTGCCGGCGCGATCAATGTGAATGAGCCGGAGCCTTATACCCGCGTCAATCTGGGGCTGGCTACGCCCGATTCCAGCTGGACGGGGGTCGCATACAATGCGTTTAAAGATGAAGGCAATGACGCCGGTGGCAAGAAATTTTTTGGGGAAATTAATCTGTGGCTGCAGAACGGCGCTTCCTGGACGAATGAGGCCTGGGGCGAACCGCCTGATGCTTATTTCGGAGAGGATTTTTCGGAAAGCCATTTGAAACGGCTGGTCGGCGGGGAAAGCGCCGATAAGGCGGGACATATTTTCCAGAAACCCGGAGAGGATGAAGACAGCGAAGGCATCAATATCCGCGTAGACGATTATAAGGGATTCACCAATATATACTATGGTCATAAAGAAGAGAAACCCACGGATATCCTCGGCGGGACTTTTACCGTGACTAAAGCGCAGCCCGGATCGGGAATCAATCTGATTACCGACAGCAAGGGACTGAATGTGGATTCATCCAAAGCAGCAGATAAGAATCTGGCCAGCGAGACGCTGAACGCGCTGGCGAATAAGCTGTTTTATACTGCGTATAAAAATGGGGAAACCAATCTTGCCGGTAAAGTGGAAATTGCCGAGGGGCTGACGGCTTCCAGCCTGTCCAAACGTATGGAAGATGTGACTTTCAAAAAAGAAGACGGACAGGGGCAGTATCTCTATACACCGGCGCAAGATGAGATTGTCGGGCCAATTACCGGGCCGGAAAAAGAAACGGCTGACCGCAATGCAAAAGGCACTGCGCCGAATGCAAAGCAGGGAAATGTGGTCAGCGGTATGTACAATGAGTCCACACCTACGACGAAGACCAATCCGATGATTGTGGATATGAATGGATTCAATTTAAATGTGGCGGCAGAAAGCGACAATAAGATTGCTGATGCCGTTTATGTGGGAAATAATGATTATATTACTGTAAAAAATGATGCGGGAAAGAAAATCGGCATCACTTCCACCAATACAAATACCCGTGCTGCCAACGGCATTTTCCTTGAGGGGAATTCCCATCTGAATATAACGGGACCGGTGGAGATTGCCAAGGTGCATACCAAAGGCAGTTCCGCCGCAGGTATTGCGTTCCAGGGCAGCGGAAGTGAAGCGGTGATTGACGGTTCCCTTACCATTTCAAATGTGGACGGTGATAAAGCGGAGAAGCAGGGACGGTATATCGGCGTATCCGGGATCCGGATGACCGGCGATAATACTTCCATGACCGTTACGGGACCGGTGAATATTTCCGGTTTTAAAGGATCGGCATTGCATACTGCGGGCGCGGACAGTGTAATTTCTGTCGGCGGCGGTACTATTTCTACAGCAGCGGATGCGGATAAATCCCATAATTTCTATGCGGCCCGTGTGGAAAAAGGAACGGTCAATATCAACATGAAAAATGGTGCGCCAGGAAGCGCAAGAACCAATATTATCGGGGATATGTATGTTACAGGGCAGTATGGAAAGAAAGTTATTGAGTACAGTGGAGGCCAGCTGGCAGATTGGCAGCACAGAGGAAATCTTCATGTGGCGCTGACAGATAAGGATTCGTCCTGGACTGGTGTGGCGGCGTATGAACAGTACAATGATAATTACGGCAGCGGCGGGAATACGATGCATGATATCGGGAATTTTGATCTGTATCTGCAAAACGGGGCCACCTGGACGAATGAGCAGCAGTCTCATGTGACTACTACGACGCTTGCCGGTAAGAATCCTGTCTATAACGGCAGCTATTTAATGAAGCTTCATGGCGGCAGTGACGCAGTGCATAAAGGGTATATTTATCAGAAAGACAGCAAGCCCATTACTGTAGATAATTACAGCGGACACACTCTTGTTTTCTATGACCATACTGGAGACGGTTCTGCCGCTGAAAATTACAGCGCCGGTGATTTCAGAATCAAGACAGCGGAAGAAGGATCTTCCATCACGCTGCGCACAGGTGCAGGCGGAATCAATACGGCCGATAAAACGGCGGCGGGAAAAGCGCTGAACAGTTTAGCAAATAAGCTCTACTATATGTCTTATGCGCAAGGTGACACAAAGCTGAAAGGCACTGTGGAAATTGCGGAAGGGTTGACTTCCTCTTCTGTTTCAGCAAGTGGGGATATTGCTTTCAGGACAAATACGGCTGCTGATAAGAACGGACAGGGCACCTATGTATATGAACCGGAAGAGCCTTTGGACGGGCCGATCATCAAAGACAGACTGCTGAAAGGCGAAACTACGGTCACTGCTGATGACACCCATGCTGAAGATGGATATGTCAGTGCAGCTTACAACGGCGATGATTCAATCACCGTGGACATGGCAAATCATGGACTTCGTCTGGAAGCGGCTTCTTCCGCATCTGCAAAGGCGGCGGCTGTCCGTGTCGGAAAAGGGACGGACGGCAACAAGAAGAGCATCAGTTTCATCAATATGGAGAAAAACAAACCGCTGGTTATTTCTGCAGATCAGACGAATGGAAGAGAAGCTACAGGTATTTATGTTTCCGAGAACGGTAAGCTTTCCGTCGCCGGGGATGTAGTGATTGATAAGGTGTCTACTTCAGGCAGAATGGCGTACGGCGTGGCAAACCGCGGACCTAATGCGGAACTTATCATTAAAGGCGGGCTGAAAATAGCCGGTACAGGTGCCGATGAATGGAGAACGGTAAAAGCTGCCAAGGATACAACGGGTATATCGGTAACTGCCATTGCCAATATCGGGAATAATGCCAAATTAACTATTGAAGGGCCGCTGAACGTAAAAATTCAGGGGACTGCCATCAATTCTACCGCTAAAGGCGGCGTTATGCGCCTTGGCAGCGGCAGGATTCTGACGCCTATGGATGAACATGCTCAGGGGAATTCAAAGCTTGTTAAGGGCGTGAACGGTACTGTTTTCATTAATATGAATGAGGACGGAACGGCTGCCAAAGCTGAAGACACTGTGCTTCAGGGAAATATTTACACCGAAAGAAGATCAGGGTCTAAGGCCGTTGTAAATGTAGGGCTGGCAAGCAAGAATTCTTCATGGACAGGTGTAACCGATTATAACAGGAGTTTTTCCAGCGATGCCGGCGAGGTCAATCTGTATCTGAGCCATGATGCGGTTTGGAATAATAAGAAGACTGCTTCCGTGACGGGCTCTTACATGGGCAGCCATATAGATTATTTCAAAGGCGGCAGTGATGCGGCCCACGCGGGTATTATCAGACAGAACGACGACAGGGACATCAATATAGATCATTACAGCGGTCATGCAATCCTTGTCTATGACCATAAAGCGGAAAAGCCAAAAGAGATGATTGGCGGCAGGACGCTGATAAAAAAAGCGGAACCGGGATCTGTTGTCAGAATGGTAACCGGGAACGGCGGTCTGAATACCAATTCCAACAAGGCGGCCGATAAGAATCTGGTCAGTGAAACTCTGAACGCTTTGGCGAATAAGCTTTACTATACCGGTTATAACAATGCGGCAATCAAAGATAATCTGAAAGGTACCGTAGAAATTGCGGAAGGCCTGACGGCAAGTTCCGCATCGGTTGCCATCGTATCGGGAAATATGAGCTTCCAGGATGTCACGGGCAGAGGTGAATATAAATTTACCCCCGCAGAAGATGACCCTCATGGACAGACTACGTCTGATTTCGGTACCCCTATCACCGGAGAAGCCGATAAGGATCAGGAGTATGTCAAAGCCAATGTGCTGAAAGATGACGTGTATACTTTTACCAATGCGGTGAATACGGTCACTGTCGATGACGGAGATACCACGACAGAAGATCTTGGCTACCATAAGGCTGTGGCCGCCGTGGTGGGGATCAATAAGGATATTACGATTCATGCGGCAGATAAGAGTCTGAAACTGAATGCGGAGAATAAGACAGAACGCAACAGTGCTGTAGGCATGTACACGAAGAAAAAGATTGACGCTGTGGCAAAAGATATTTCCATCGATACCAAATCTTCTGTGGGTGATGTATACGGTATATATATCCATGAAGGCGGAAAGGCAGACATTGCCGGCAATGTGTCTATCCTGGCCAAACAGGGCGGAGACGGTTTTGCGAATGGAATCAAACTGTATAATGGCGGTTCTGCGCTGACCATTAACGGTAACCTGGCTATGAAAGGCACGGGAAGCGGAAATGATGCCTATGGTGTTTCTGCGGCTCAAAAGGGCGGGTATGGCAGCATAAAGACATATCTGGCAACAGGTATCAATATCTATGATAAAGACGGTGCTTCGTTCACCTTAAACGGCAACGTGGATATGGCGGTCAAAGGTGTCGGCGTAGATATGCGCGGCAGTGAGAAAAATACGGTAACCATTGCCGGAGGCACAATCCTTACGCCGGATGACAGGGAGGAAGCCAGCTATATAGCTGTGGCTGCTACTTCAGGTACCTTTACCATGGGGATGAATGATGCGAAAACAGGATCCAATGGAAAGGATGTCATTGTGCAGGGCACAATTTCTTTAGGAGCTGGGGGAACTGTTAATCTGGGTCTGGGCAGCAGTAAATCCCGGTGGACAGGTGTTTCTGATAATGAAGACGAGCGTCCTGTGAATCTGTATCTGTCGGACGGAGGAATATGGGAAAACCGACAGACGGCGAAAGACCAGTATGGTTTGTTTGCAGGCAGCCGCGTGACAAAAGTGGCAGGAGGCACCACGCCGGCTAAGGCAGGTGTAATTGCCCAGAAAGACAGTAATCCCATTACTATTGATCATTACAGCGGGCACACTATTCTTGTTTATGATCACGAGGCATCGTCTCCTGCAACAATGATCGGCGGAGATACGATAATTGCTAATGCGGAAGCCGGTTCCGGTATTACGATGCGTACCAACAGCAGGGGATTGGATACAAATTCTGGCAAGGCAAAAGATAAGAATTTGGTAAATGCCACCCTTAATGCACTGGCGAATAAACTGTTTTATACTGCGTATAAAAATGGAGAAACCAATCTTACGGGTAAAGTAGAAATTGCTGAAGGATTGACAACATCCGCCGTGGCAAAGAAGACAGGCAATATATCTTTCAAGAACGGGACCGGTCAGGGTGAGTACATCTATACGCCCGAAGAAGATCCGAGCGGTGACATTATTGATGCAAATGGTCCGATTACTTTCGATTATAAGAAGGATTCCAAGGTATTCGGCAGATCTGTCAGTCAGATAGGCGGAAATAGCAAGAACCTGGCTTATAACTTTGCAGGAAAGACAGTCAATATTACCACCGGCGGCAGTGATTGGGCGCCGATAGGAATGACGCCGAATGTAAAAGCGGTTATTAACGCGAAACAGTTGAACCTGAAAACACCGGAAGCCGGTATGATGGGAACTTATGGAATCTATCTGGAAGACGGAGATGATATTACTGTTAATTCCGATGTGAATATGACCGTCAATGGCGGCGCGTATATGGTAGACGGTATTTTTATGGGTCACATGGGGGCGGCAGAAGCGGCAAAGACCAAACTGACCATCAATGGCAATGTCACCATGCGCGGTACCGGAAATGACCAGTCTTCCGATGATTTCTGGGGTATTAAGGGTACCGGAGAAGACGGCGGCTATCCTACCTATATGGGAAGCCGCTGGGCGCCGGAAGGAATTTATCTTGGCAAAGAAGGCGGCAGTTCCATCACGATCAACGGCAATGTAGATATGGCAGTCAAAGGGAACGGCGCGGTAACGGATGCTTATTATAAAGTCGCAGGGCAGAATTCATTGGATAATGTTCTTACCTTGAATGGCAATGTCAATATTATCACGCCGAAGAGTAGAGAACGGGGATTCCTGGCATTGGGTGCTTTTGGCGGTACTGTTAATGTGAATGTAAAGACTGAAACGGATGCCGGCGGCAAAGTCAAAGTGACCGGAGCCTCCGACCATAAAGTGAATCTGGTGGGGAATCTCTATGCATCGAAAGATGATGGAAATGGAGATAATACATACTATTTCCGTGACGGTGCCATTAATCTGGGGTTGACGACGTCTGATTCCACCTGGAGCGGTGTTGTATCAAATACGAATAAAAATACGCCTACCGGAAAATCACAGCAGGGAGATATCAACCTGTGGCTCCAGAATGGTGCGACCTGGAATCATGAAGCGGTTTCCCGCGCCGATGCCGTTTATGCGGCAGGAAATAACGGGAAAACGACGCTTCCGAGTCCGTCAAACGGATTGTACGGGGCTTATGACGGTATTTCTCATCTGACAACCCTGACCGGCGGAAAAGACGCGGATCATGCGGGGCTCATCGCCATGAAGGACAAGGCGGATGTGGAAGTCGGCACATACAGCGGTTTCAGCCGAATTTACTATAACCATGAAAATAGCACGCCGAAACAAATGATCGGCGGCGATTTCAAGGTATCCAAGGCATCGGACGGTTCCCGTATTACATTGATGACGGGGAGCAACGGATTGGATACGTCTTCAACTAAAGCGGCGGATAAGAATCTGGTCAGTGAAACTTTGAATGCGCTGGCAGGAAAGCTCTATTACTTGGCAAAGGATGGAAAACTTTCTGCCAAGGCAGCTTTAGCGGAAGGGCTGACCGCATCGGAAGCTTCTCTTGATTTGAAGAATGTGACGTTCAAGGAATCCAATGGTCAGGGGCAGTACCTCTATACACCGGCTTCGGATATTCCTGAAGAACAGACAGAAACGGCATTTACCGATACTATCACCGGCGTAAAGGCGAAGGACATGAAGTATGTCAATACCGGTGTACGTAAAGAAGACGGTACATATAAATTCACAAAGGATTCTGAAATTACTGTTGCCGCAGGCGGACCTGCAGTAAAAGTAGAAGAAGATGTCATTATCCGGGCTGATGGAAAAACGCTGAAAATGAAGACGGTGGAAGGCAGCGGTACAGTCTACGGAATCAACCAGTCTACTGCGAAGAAAGCAGAAATCACCGCGAAGAACCTGGATGTAGAAGTGACAAGCACATCCCGTGCTGAAGGCATCCATATGGCAAACAGCAATGCAGCTATCCGGCCCGAAATGACGATTAATGGAAATGTCAATCTGAAAGTAAGCGGAACAGCTAATACGCTGGGTGCCTATATCCAGGGAAACAGCAGATTGACAGTTAATGGAAATGTGACAGCCGATATAGACGGACACAATGGCGGCTTTAGTTATTATGGGGCAACCGGACTATACTCCACCAGTAATATGGGGCCCAATTCTATGGGAGCTGATATCACAGTCAATGGAAATGTAGACCTGAAAGGCAAAGCTCATGGTATTTTTGCCAATGCCGGCGGCAGCAAAGTGACAGTCAACGGCGGCGGCAGCATTGAAGTGGACAAGGCATCGACAAATCCCTATGCGGCTATCCGTGCAGAAGACGGTATTGTCAACATGAATGTCAAGCTTGACAGCAACGGAAATGCCGTAGGAAGCCTTGACAAGAAAGTCAATATTAAGGGAAATCTGGCGGTAACGACCGGTGCTGTCAATGAGGTGGATAAGAAAGGCACTTTGTCACAGGTTAATCTGGGACTGACCACGTCGGATTCTACACTCCAAGGGGTTGTGTATAATGCATTCCCCGATGAAGGGAAGAAAGCAGGAGAGTTGACCTTCAAAGGGGAGGCCAATCTGTTCCTTGCCAACGGTGCCGCATGGATGAATGAAAAGTATGGAGATACCGGAACATCCTGGGGCGGCAAAAACTTCGAAGGCAGCCATCTGACAAGACTTACCGGCGGAGTAAGTGCGGATAAGGCAGGACAGATCTTCCAGAAAGACACAGGAAATATCACCGTAGATAACTATAGCGGTTACACGGATGTATATTATGCACACGAAGAAACAGCGCCGAAAACCATGATCGGCGGAGATTTCATCATACGGAAAGCGGCATCCGGCTCCGGCATATCCCTCATCACGGATAATAAGGGGCTGAATACATCTTCCAATGCATCTGCGGATAAGAATCTGGTCAGTGAGACACTGAACGCTCTTGCGAATAAACTTTTCTATAAAGCGTATGCGGACGGAGAAAAGAATCTGACCGGTTTTGTAAAAATTGCAGAAGGTCTGACCAGTTCTGAAGCGGTTCTCAAAACAGGAAATATCACCTTTAAGAAAGATAACGGTCAAGGGCAGTACCTTTATGAAACCGCTTATCCGAATGAACAGGTCACGGATCCGATTAATAAGACTATAGACGGCAGTACTGCTTCTGAACAGGTATACAAGGAAGCCGGCGTTTATAAATCGGATACGGATACCTATAAGTTCACAAAGAATCCGGCTACTGTCAACGGAGATTCCGGTGCGGCTGTCGATGCAGGTGCGAAGGATATCCATGTGGACAGCGGAGAAAATACGCTGAATCTGAATGGAGGAAATACTGGCGTCGGTGTCAAAGCAAAAGGAGGAAAGACCGCTGATATTAAGGGCAATGCCAATATTACAGGCAAGACCGGTGTAGTTGCCGACGGTGCGGGAAGTAAAGTGCTTCTTTCCGGAAACTCTAATATCACTGCCGAAGGAGATGGTATCGTGGCCTCTGGCGGCGGTATTGTGGAAGCAGCAGGTATAACCAATGTAACGGCAGGAGCCGGCGGCAAAGCTGTTCGTGCGGGTGCCGGATCTTCAGTAAGCCTTCGGAACGGCAAATTGAAAGGAGATGTGGAAGCCGATAACGGCACAGTTTCCCTCCATGGGGCAGAAACAGAAGGCAATGTCACTGCAGCGGCAGGCGGCAGTATCAATCTGATTGGTGGCAGTGTAGCAGGACAGGTAATGGCCAAAGATGGAAGCAGCCAGGCTACGATAAGGAATGCCACGGTGAAGGATCTTATCGGGGCTCATGGTGGCACGGCATCTATAGCCGGCGGCATAGTGACCGGAACCGTATCAGCTGATGGCGGTACCGTTAAAGCGGAGAATACAAAAGTAAATGAATCCGTTAATGCTAAAAACGGCGGTACCGTGGAATTGAAACAGGGCAGCGCAGACAGTCTTGCATCAGAGGGCGGACGGATTGCTGTAAACGGAACAGCGGTGAAAGGCGATGCTTCTGTCAATGCAGGCGGAATAGTAGAAATGATCGGCGGCAGCGTAGGCGGCAACGCTACGGCGGATAACGGTAACCTGTCAGTTAATGACGGGACGGTTATAAAGGGCAAGGTTTCCTCTTTGAATGGTGGCACTGTAGCGTTGAAAAAGAGCACGGCCGGTGCCATTGCCGCAGCGGGTGGAGCAATTACAGCGGATGAAACGGCAGTAATGGGAGATGCTTCTGCCAATGCGGGCGGAACGGTAAAACTGATCGGTAGCAGTGTAGGCGGTGCAGTGACAGCGGATAACGGAACGATTGAAACAGAAAATACGAATGTTGTAAATGGCGCATCCGTGCTTAACGGCGGAAAACTTAAACTGAAAAACGGAACCGTTTCCGGCGGAATCAAAACGGATGCCGCATCTACATCTGATGTTGTTATGGATCGGGCCGGAGCGTCCTTGCAAGGTGATGTATCCGGTGAAGGGAAGATGGATGTAACTCTTTCCAATGGCGGAAGCTGGAAAGGAAGCAGCGCCGGCAGCGGAGAGACAAAAGTTAAGGTAGAAAGTGACGGTACCTGGACAGGTGCCAGCATGAACAGCAGTACGGATGTCGATCTGAGAGGCAAGTGGCAGCAGACCAGTAACAGTAAGGTTCGTAAGCTTGTCTCTACTAAAGGTACCCTTGACAAGACGGATTCAGTAAGCGGAACGACGGATATTGGACACTTTGGCGGGGAAATGTCTCTTATTTATGCCCATGACAAGACAAACCCGACAAAGGTACTTGGCGGCGGCACTTTCATTGCGGCAGCCGATGCCGGTTCCACAGTGAACATGATTACTGATAATGCCGGACTGGATACAAATTCAAAAAAGGCAGCTGATAAAAACAAGGTCAGCGAAGCACTGAATGCACTGGCAGGAAAGCTGCAGTATACCGGGTACAAAAATGGAGAACGGAATCTGAAAGGCAAACTGCAAATTGCCGAAGGGCTGACTTCCAGCAGCGCCGGTTTGAGAACCGAAACATTGAGCTTTAAGGGAGATGGACAGGGATACCTTGATTACATGCCTGCCAAGGATCCGGAAAAGCCTGACAAGCCGAGTAAGCCTGAAATCGAAACCGGTGATTATGAGACCTCTATCATGAGCAGTACCAGAAGCGCTTTGACTTCCTCTATCCTTGTATGGCGGAATGACATGAATGATATGTATAAGCGCATGGGAGACCTTAGAATCGGTGCGGAAAGCGGCCTGTGGGCAAGAGTTTACGGCGGCCGGATCAGTTATGACGCCCATAATGCGTATATGAAGGACAGCTACTGGGCGGCCCAGGTGGGCATGGATAAACGTTTAGCATCGGGCTGGCATGTAGGCGGCGCTTTCGGATACAATGACGGCAGCGCAACATACAGATATGGTGGAAAAGGTGACCCGAAACTGTACACATTGGCAGCCTACGCGACCAGAGTATCGGAAGATGGACAGTATGTGGATATCATTGCGAAAGTAGGAAAACTTTCCAATAAGTTCACTGCCTACAACAAATACAGCGCACCGGCGCTCAGGAATTATGTAGAAGGCAAGTATGATACATACGGATATGGTATCAGTGCTGAATATGGAAAAAAGATTCGTATGGGAAAAGGCTTTGTAACGCCGCAGGCGGAACTGACATGGAGCCGTTTGTCATCGGACAGCTTTGCTGCAGCGGCGCCTAGTGGTGAAAGCATGCGTGTCAATCAATCATCAGTCAACAGTTTGATTGGGCGCCTGGGTGTAGTAGCCGGAGTAGAGAGTGACAAAGGCAATTTCTATGCCAAAGCAAGTCTGTTCCATGAATTTGACGGAGATGGACACATCCTGTTCAGTGAACCCGGAAAGACAGGCAAGCGTTCCTCGTTCAGCCTTAAGGATACCTGGGCAGAAATTGCACTGGGCGGCAACTACTACCTGAGTCCGAGAAGCATGATTTATGCAGATTTCACAAAGAGCTTTGGCGGAGATTACAAGGTAGACTGGAGAATCAATGCAGGAATTCGCTTCAGCTTCTGAGCATGATGTCAACTTCCAAAAGGGGAATGAAACAAGATTTTGTCATGAGAACTGAATAATAAAAAGAAAAAATAAAGGACTGCTTTCCTGGGGACAGGACGGCAGTCCTTTATACTTGGGAGATAATTAGATAAGTATGCGAAACAGAGCAAGTTAACATTGTATTTGAAAAGGATTTATAAAAAATAATTAAAATTACCAATTGGAATATCATTTATTGTTGATATGTGAAAAGTAATATAGTATAATTGACACGATGAAATTAGATAATCATTTGGAATTATAAGATGTAAATAGCTATTTCTTAATAAATAATGGTTATCCAATAATTTAATACTATATGAGGACAAAAGCTGAAGAGCTCATGTGGGGAATCCGGTGAGACTCCGGAACTGGCCCGCAACTGTATGGGGAATTGTGTCATAGTAAGTCTTTCACGGAGATATGACAGAATGAGGAACTAAGTCAGGGTGCCACTTTGTTTTCTGATTTTCTAATGACTTGCGAGGCATAAGGCTAGATGCATAAGAAAGCCGGATATGGGAAATCCGGTTCAGATTTAGAATTATGAAATCTGTGCATCTTTTTATTGTCTCGTTTTTTGTTGCGTTTAATGGAGTGGATGAAAGGGAGTGCCGGGCATGGATAATTTGAAATACTTTTTGGAGTGAATCCGGTTCATGTGACACGGGTTTCATGACCGCGGCAAGCGGTTCAGATCCGGATGGGTATGTTTTAGAAGAGGATGAATTGCCTGCTGTCGGGCAAGGCTGGGGTGCTAATCGAGTATCCGGCAGAGAGTTTATGTTTGAAAAATCGGGAGGAATTATGAAACGGAATAAGGTAAGTAAATTACAGATGAAGCGGCTGGCTGCCGGTGTTACAATTGCGCTGCTGGCGGGTACATGCCAGGTGATGGCAGATCAGTCTACAAATCCGATCAGTGAAAGTGAAGTATTTACTGCAGACCGTCTGGCACAGGTTGTTAATAAAAATAACATGCCTAAAGAAAGATTCAAATCCGTCGCAGCAGGTATTTTAGGATATACGCATGATAAGGCCTCAATTAAGACGATTAATATTGATATGGCGGGTCATGACCTGACGCTCGATTTGACGAAAGTTGCCGATTTGGGGGCTGATTATTCAGCATACGGGATCAAGGCGAATAATAAGACAACTATCGTGGTTGACAGCAATAAAACCAATCCGGGGAAAAACGGTACGATTACCATCAAGGCGAAAACGCTGTGGTCTCCCTCAGGAGACAGCGGCAGCAAGTATACTGCTGCACATGGTATCGCAGTGGGTAATTTTAGCCAGAGATTTAATAAAAAAGTAAGTGAAGACCTGGTGAAGACGACGATCAATGCTGATGTAGTGATTGAAGAATTGCGCGGCGGTTCTATCAAAACGACAGGCATTTCGTCTATGGACTGTTCTGATTTAGCGATTAATGGAAGATTCACAATCAAGCCGGGCGCAATTAGCCTTATGCAATGGAATCGGGGCGATCAGTCAAAAACTTATGGCATATATATGATTGGAAGCAATAATACTATTTCTATTACTTCAGCGGATATTGATGATTCAAAGAATGGGTCACTTTCTGACCTGATTAAAACAAACGAATCACTTTGGGGCGGCAAAACGGAGAAGAATGTTCTCCGTATCGGCGGCGGTACACTCAAAGTCAAAGAGAATCAGAAAGAGCGGTATCTTATCAGTGCTGCGAAAGGATTCCGAACATTTATCAATGTGAATCAGGACGGAAGTGCGATCGGGACATCAAAAGCGGATTTGCAGGGGACGATCCGCATGGATGCTGGGGCGGAAGCTTATGTTGGTCTTACTGCCGGATCGAAATGGGTCGGCGGGACACAGGTAGATACAAAAGGAAAGGTGAATCTTTTTCTTTCAGAAGGTGGTGAATGGAACACGCTGAATGCGGGACAGGGCAGCCGTGTAACCAGGTTTGCCGGTGATGCAAAAGGCGGTGCAATTTATCAAAAAGATGCGGGACAGCTTGTAATTGAAAATTACAGCGGCGCGGGAAAAATCTATTACGCCCACGAGAATGCAGGCATGGCGGCGGAAGACTACAAGGCGGGAGACACCCATATCGGATCCGCGGCAGAAGGATCACGCATTACAGTAGTTACAGATAATAAAGGAATTGTTGATACAGATAAAGACCAAGTGTATAAGGCTTTAAATGCTTTGGCGGGAAAACTGTATTACGATGCTTATAAAAACGGAGAAAAGAAGCTGGCGGGACAGGCAGAGATAGCCGAAGGACTGACGGCGTCATCTAAAACATTACAAATGAGAGACCTGCTGTTCAAAAAAGAAAACGGACAGGGGTATGTAGAAGATAAACCCGTGCCGCCGGCAAATCTGGATGTAAGTGAACAGATTGTTGAAGATGGTCTGGGATCGGGGAATATGTATTGGATGAATAACGGGTATAAAGATGGTGAGGATGATGATCATCGTTATGTCCTGAAGTCCGATACCACGATCAAGGTTGATTTATCAAATCCCAAGACTCTGACATACGGGGGAAATCAAGGTGCCAATGTAGCAAATATCATATGGGGAGATCCGGATTATACAGCGGATGGCTTTATTGATATGAACGGACATAAGCTGACCTTGGTTTCTGAGGCAAATCATTTAAGGCATTATGCGTCGGGAATTTTGTCACATGGCGGTGATCTGGAAATAAAGAACGCGGCAGGTATAGATATTGACATACATGGCGATAAAAATGCAAAGAGCGGTATTTATGTCTGGGGACAGGGCAGAAATGGAGCGAGCCTCACTATATCTAATGATAATCAAGCGGAACATGCTGTGAAGATACGTAATACGGCAGCGGAAAAAGACGCAGCTATACTTGTAGACGGCAGGAATGTAAAGGATGGCGGAAGTGCAAAGCTTGTTATAAAAGGTTTGGTAGATGTTGAGAATGATGATGTCAGCGTAATTCAGGCAAATAAGGGCGATGTGTCAATCGGCGGCGGGAAAATAATAGCCAAAGGGGATAAGGCGTCCAGTTTGAAGATAAATAATGACGGTAAAATCCAGATCAACGGCAATCTGTCGGACAGAAATGTCCTTACGGCAGGAGCAGTCAAACATGATGTACAGATAGAAGGGAATGTACTTGCTCAGAAAGGAAGATTGGGACTGGTTCTGAATACGGACGGGTCCTACATAAAAGGGTTGATAGGAACAGATGTCGGAACAGCTGGTCAAACGTACATGATGCTTTCTGACGGAGCCTCCTGGTACCATGAAGGAAAAGGAGCCCGAACAGACAGCATTAAAGAAAGTAAAATCAAAACCTTGAGGCTGATGGCGGCAACATTTACCAGAAAAATGAGAAACCGATAACCATTGAGAACTACAAGGGAAATATGAAACTGTTCTATAAGCATGAGAACGCGGGCACGAGGGCGGAAGATTACAAGTCGGGAGATGTACACATCGGATCTGCGGCAGAAGGGTCACGCATTACCGTAGTCACGGATAATAGCGGAATTACCATGACTGATGAAGCCCAGGTATATGAAGTACTGAATGCTCTGGCAGGAAAACTGTATTACGATGCCTACAAGACCGGAGAAGAAAAACTGAGCGGACAGGCGACAATAGCCGAAGGATTAACCTCATCCTCCAAGACATTGGAAATGAAAGACATGCTCTTCAAGAAAGAAAACGGACAGGGATATGTAGAGGGAAAACCCACGCCGCCGCCACTGGTCAATCCGGTACGCCATCAAATCGTGGAAGCGAACTATTTTGCTGAAGAAGCGCGGGATTTCTGGTCTAAAGCGGGAGTTTATGACGGAAAAGGCCACTATAAATTTGATCATGACTTGTCACTGGTAACCCATGCGGAAGATGATCCTGTAACAACAGTAAACGATAATAAGTTCGGAAATATCTACTGGAACGGTGATGTGGTCGGGGATATCGACATGACTGGACACAGGCTGGAACTGAAATCCATTACAGAGCGCCTGCCGAAGAAAAACCCCAATGCAATTACCGTCTACAGCGGTACATTAACAATCAAGAATGTCAACGGAATGTACATCGAATCCGATCCTAAGGGAAGCCTTTACGGACGTGGAATCCTGGTGGCAGGGGTACGCGGTGACGAAAGATGGAAAAGCGGAAGCGGCCATGCAAAGTTAATCATAGAAAATGATGATGATCCGGCACATGCAGTAAAAATCCGTGTAAAAGACACGGGAGAAGATTTCGGTGCTATTGAAGCACAGAAACATAATGGAAGTGCGCTCGTAGACATTAAAGGACTTGTGGATATTGACTCCAAGATGTGGAGAGCTGTTGAGTCTCACGGAGCAAAAGTATCTATTGGAGGAGGAACAATCAGAGGAACAGATGTCGCATCCTTGGCTGCTTATACAGGCGGCTCGATACTCGTCAATGCAAAGCTGAATGATGAGAATAAGGTAGAAGCTACTTCTGCGACCCGTCCGGTAAAGATTACCGGGGATGTCAGTGCTGAAAGCGGCGGTCATGTCATGTTGGGACTGAACAATAAAGACTCCTTCTTGAAGGGTCTGGTAACCACGGATATATCGGGAATTAATCCGGATACGCAAAAATGGGGAAAGATACCCGGAAAAGTATCTATGGTGCTGGCAAATGGAGCAGTCTGGGAACACAAGCAGGTAGGAGTAGGATACTATCACAAGAAAGGCGCAGATTTCAACTACAAGAATCGCGGTAAGGGAGAATCTATTGACAGCCATGTAACAAGCCTGCGCGCGGACAAAGGCATACTGCTGCAGAATGATCCGCATAAACTGACCATCGATAAATACGAAGGGAACATGAAGCTGGTCTATGAACATGAGAACGCGGGCACGAAGGCGGAAGATTACAAGTCGGGAGATGTACACATCGGATCTGCGGCAGAAGGGTCACGCATTACCGTAGTCACGGATAATAGCGGAATTACCATGACTGATGAAGCCCAGGTATATGAAGTACTGAATGCTCTGGCAGGAAAACTGTATTACGATGCCTACAAGACCGGAGAAGAAAAACTGAGCGGACAGGCGACAATAGCCGAAGGATTAACCTCATCCTCCAAGACATTGGAAATGAAAGACATGCTCTTCAAGAAAGAAAACGGACAGGGATATGTAGAGGGAAAACCCACGCCGCCGCCACTGGTCAATCCGGTACGCCATCAAATCGTGGAAGCGAACTATTTTGCTGAAGAAGCGCGGGATTTCTGGTCTAAAGCGGGAGTTTATGACGGAAAAGGCCACTATAAATTTGATCATGACTTGTCACTGGTAACCCATGCGGAAGATGATCCTGTAACAACAGTAAACGATAATAAGTTCGGAAATATCTACTGGAACGGTGATGTGGTCGGGGATATCGACATGACTGGACACAGGCTGGAACTGAAATCCATTACAGAGCGCCTGCCGAAGAAAAACCCCAATGCAATTACCGTCTACAGCGGTACATTAACAATCAAGAATGTCAACGGAATGTACATCGAATCCGATCCTAAGGGAAGCCTTTACGGACGTGGAATCCTGGTGGCAGGGGTACGCGGTGACGAAAGATGGAAAAGCGGAAGCGGCCATGCAAAGTTAATCATAGAAAATGATGATGATCCGGCACATGCAGTAAAAATCCGTGTAAAAGACACGGGAGAAGATTTCGGTGCTATTGAAGCACAGAAACATAATGGAAGTGCGCTCGTAGACATTAAAGGACTTGTGGATATTGACTCCAAGATGTGGAGAGCTGTTGAGTCTCACGGAGCAAAAGTATCTATTGGAGGAGGAACAATCAGAGGAACAGATGTCGCATCCTTGGCTGCTTATACAGGCGGCTCGATACTCGTCAATGCAAAGCTGAATGATGAGAATAAGGTAGAAGCTACTTCTGCGACCCGTCCGGTAAAGATTACCGGGGATGTCAGTGCTGAAAGCGGCGGTCATGTCATGTTGGGACTGAACAATAAAGACTCCTTCTTGAAGGGTCTGGTAACCACGGATATATCGGGAATTAATCCGGATACGCAAAAATGGGGAAAGATACCCGGAAAAGTATCTATGGTGCTGGCAAATGGAGCAGTCTGGGAACACAAGCAGGTAGGAGTAGGATACTATCACAAGAAAGGCGCAGATTTCAACTACAAGAATCGCGGTAAGGGAGAATCTATTGACAGCCATGTAACAAGCCTGCGCGCGGACAAAGGCATACTGCTGCAGAATGATCCGCATAAACTGACCATCGATAAATACGAAGGGAACATGAAGCTGGTCTATGAACATGAGAACGCGGGTACGAAGGCGGAAGATTATAAGACAGGAGATGTGCACATAAAAGAAGCTGCAAAAAATTCATCAGTTACCATGATGACGGATAACAGCGGAATTACGATGACTGACGATAAGCAGGTGTACAATGCATTGAATACCCTGGCAGGCAAGCTGTACTATGATGCATACATAAAGGGAGAAAAGAACCTGAAAGGGCAGGCGACGATTGCGGAAGGGTTGACCTCATCCTCTGCGACGTTGAAGATGGCGGACATGGATTTCCGTGAAGCAAGTGGACAAGGGTATGTAAAAGAAACGAATCCTAAACCGAACCCGAATCCGAATCCGAATCCGAATCCAAACCCCAAGCCAAACCCCAAACCGAATCCGAACCCCAAACCGAATCCCAACCCGAACCCCAAGCCGAAGCCTCCCATTATTTATGGAAGCAAAGAAACCCAGATGATGAAAGGCGCCAAAACAGCCATGACCTCTGCCGTCCTTCTGTGGAGAGGAAACAACAACGACCTGCAAAGAAGAATGGGAGACATAAGACTGGCCAAAGAAGAAAACGGCATCTGGGCCAGATACCTGGGCGGAAAGAACAAGATGGACAAACAGAATACCTACCTCAAACAAACCTATGACATAGCCCAGGTAGGTTACGACAAGAAAAAAGGAAACTGGACCATCGGGGCGGCCCTGGACTACGGAACAGGGAAAGACACCTATGCCAACGGAACAGGAAAAGGGAAGCTGGCAAGCCTTGCCCTGTACGGAACCATGCAGAAAGAAGACGGGCAGTACATAGACGTCATCCTGAAAGGAAGCCACATCAAGAACGACTACACCGTATACAACGAAATGAACCACCGCCTGGAAGGGAAGTACAGGACAAACGGCCTGTCGCTGAGCATGGAATACGGGAAGCGGATGAAGAAAGAAAATGGCTTCTACATAGACCCGAGCATTGAACTCACCGCAGGGCACTTAGGAGGAAAAGACTATGACGCCGTAAGCGACTATGCAGGGGGGAAGAAAATGCACATCCACCAGGACGGAATAAACAGCGTGATAGGGAGAATCGGACTGGGGATAGGAAAAGAGACAGAAAGAAGCAACCTGTTTGCGAAGATAGCGCTGGCCCATGAATTCGGAGGAAAAGTGAAGAGCATCTTCAGTGCGGAAAACGAACCGACGAGCGGGACAGAAGTAGACCTGAAAGACAGCTGGGTAGACGTAGAAGTAGGAGGAAGCTGGCTGGTGAACAGGAACACCTATCTGTACGGAACCTACACGAGAAATTTCGGGGCTGATGTTTCCAGCAAGTGGAGAATAGACGCAGGCATCCGCTTCAGCTTCTGATATGGACAGAATAATCTTTTGTAAATAGACAGGAAAGCAAAATAATATCAATATTAGGAAAACAGAAGGCCTGCCGGTTTGTTATCGGCAGACCTCCTCTGTGTTTATAAAAGATGATATGGAATGTGTTTTGTCGGAATTGTGTTGCCAATCATGAAAGCGGTTTTGTGTTTTCGATTATATGAATGATCTGCTGTAAGTATGTTATGCATGTTTATGTTTTATTTTCAGTATGTACAGAAAAGAGGAGAAATAATGAGATCCAGAATAAGTAAAACTTGGCCGTGTCATTTAAAGAGAGCAGTGCTCCTGAGTCTCTTGTCGGGATTGTTTATCTTGCCTTCCCAGATAAATGCGGAAACATCGGGCGAAGAATATAAGGATCATCAGATTGCTGAAGCTGATTGGGATGGTGCGAAAGCAGAGCAGGATTTTTGGTCAGGAAAAGGCATCCGAAACGGTTCTGATTATACATTTAATAAAAATACCATTATATCAACCGAATTGAGCAAGGGAAGTCTTGTTTTTCATAAGACAGATCCAGGTATTATGGATCAACTTTATGCTTTTGGCGCTTTGGTCTGGGGAAGCAGCAAAACCGGAACTGTCAACATGAATGGGCATGATTTGTCCCTGCGTGCAGGGAAAGGTGATTTACATAGAATCGGAGGATCTTTCCAATGGGGTGGCAGAGGATCCGCCGGGTTATTTGTGCGCAGCGGCAATCTGACGATGAAAAATCTGGGAAGTTTGTCTGTCAGCGGTGTTGATTATGGCATATACTTGTTTGCGGAACGGTCTGATGATGAAGCAGCTAATTCCAATTTATGGATTAGAAATGGAGGAAGTGCTGACCATGCGGTTAAGATACGGTCTGAGGGAAAAGGAATCTATCTTCAAAGCACTCCCGGAGCGGCTCGTCTTACCGTAGACGGAGACGTCGATATAGAAGCGCCTTCCGGTATAGTTGTTGATAGGGGTGAGGCGGCTGTCGGCGGAGGGAAAATTGACTCCAAAGGCGAAGCAGCGGTTTCTGTCAATGCTAAGAGTAAATTTTACATGAACGCAGGTGTGGACACTGAAGGGAATGTTACGGTAGCCCATCCCGAAAGAAATGTACAAGTTCTGGGGGACATACGATCAAAACAGAATTCGAGTGTTTTTATCGGGCTTGGAAATTCTCAATCTGTATTGAAAGGGTTATTTACAACAGATTTGCACACATGGCCGTATAACGAGTGGGTGCTGACAGGAAGCAAAGGATTTCTTGCATTAAAAAACGGCGCGACATGGGAACATGAAAAATATGGAACCGGCAGAGATAAAAACGGGAGAATAGATGTCGGAGACAGTCATTTGACGCGTTTAAATGCCGATGGCGGGGTTATTATTCAGAAAGATAAGCGTAAGATACAAATAGATGATTTCCGCGGAAATGCGAAACTGATATATGATCACCAGAATGATGGAACGAAAATTGAAGATTATACAGCCGGGGATTTTATCATTGATAAGGCAGGGCGGAATTCTTTTCTGACCGTTGTTACGAGCAATAGCGGTTTGGATATGGGGAATAAGGAAAAAGTCTCTCAGGCTTTGAATGCTCTTGCGGGGAAGGTGTATTATTCCAGTTATGTCACAGATGAGCGTAATTTGAAGGGGAAGGCGGTCATAGCGGAAGGATTGACAGCTTCATCAGCGGAACTTGGATTTGGCAATATTACTTTTACTCAAGATAAGGGGCAGGGTACCGTAAAGAGTGAAGATGTAAAAGTTACCGCTCAGCCGGCAGCCGAACTGAGTCCGATTACAGGGGATGCAGGCAAAGATAAGTACTATGCGGAAAAGAAAATACGCCAGGCAGACGGAACCTATCTCTTCAAAGAAAATACCGACCTGAAGCTGACCGACGGACAGCCGATGGTCAGCAGTGAAAAACCGGTGGTCATTAAAGCGGAAGGGAAGAGACTGGCATTTACCTCTGCCGGAGATCAGAACGGTACCGTTTCCACCGTGCAGCAGAATTCTAAAGACAACCTCAGCATAACGGCCAAAGAATTGGTGGTGAAAGCGGGAAATAAGAGCGGCCGTTCCGAAGGCATCCACCTTCAAAACGGAAACAAGCAGAATGCTTATAAGACAGATATCACCGGAGATGTAACCATACAGTCAAAAGGCAAAGGCTATGCATTAGGTGCCTATGCGGCAGGAAATTCCAGCCTGGATATCCATGGGAATATGACCATTAAAGGAGAAGGCGGAACATGGGGCGTAGAGAATACAGCCAATCCGGGAGGCGCCTATGCCCATTACAGCACAGCCGGACTCTATGCGGGATCCAATTATGCCATCCAAAAAGGAGGTCATATCACCATTGACGGCGATGTGGACTTGAAAGTAAAAGGAACAGGCATCCTGGCCAATGGCGGCGGCTCAACCGTCGTGGTCAAAGGAGGCGGCACCGTTTCCATCGAGAACAATGATGATGCAGCACACTATGCACTGGCGGCGGAAAGCGGAAAAATAGATTTCAATGTAGATGAAGATGAGATAGAAGCAGGGACAAAGAAAGTAACCATTGAAGGGAATGTAGGAGTCCTTAACGGAGCCGTAAATCCGTCCGAACCACAGAAATACAGCCAGATATACCTCGGGCTGGGGACAGGAGATTCCCTGTGGAGAGGTCTGGCCGTTGACACCCACACCAAACAGAACAATGCGGACGGATTCGAAGGACAACTGAGCCTGTTTATGAAAAACGGTGCGACCTGGATCAATGAAGCCTATGGAATGACACCGGAAGGATTCAAAGGAAGCAAAGTATACTACCTCCAGGGAGGGAAGAGCAAAGAAGAAGCAGGAGTCATATTCCAGAAAGACGAAAACCCGATCCGTATCGAGACCTATGCAGGGAACATGAAACTGATCTATGCGCATGAGAATGCAGGAACAAAGGCAGAAGACTACAAGGCAGGAGACACCCATATCGCCAATGCGACTGAAAACTCATGGATCACCATGGTCACAGACAGAGACAACATCAATACGGACAATGAAGACCAGGTATATGAAGTACTGAATACCCTGGCGGGGAAACTCTATTATGAAGCATATACAAGAGACGAGAAAGATCTGAAAGGGGAAGCGACGATTGCCGAAGGTCTGACGTCATCATCCCAGACAGTAAAAATGAAAGACCTCTTGTTCAAGAAAGAAAACGGACAGGGATATGTGAAATCCCCCGCTACAGGTACCATCAATGAACTGAATCATCAAATTGTTGAGGGGGTTCTGAAAGGCGGACGGTTTGTTGAGTATTGGAAGAGTAAAGGTATCACTTCAGGCGACAGGAATTATTTATTCAATAAAGATGTAGTCCTTACTGTAGAGGGAACTGATTCTTCTACAGAAGTGCATATGAACAAAGGATTTGCGCCTATTATGTGGTCTGGGGACGGACAGGGCGTAATTGATATGAATCATCATGCGTTGAAACTGGTCGCCCTTAAAGGAACCCAGGTAAAATTTCCGCATGGTATTTTAATGCACAGTGGAACGCTTACTATTAAAAATACAAAAGGGATAGATATATCTGCAGAAGACGGTTTGGAACAAAGAGGAATCGTCGTGCATGGGCAGACCAGTATGGGAGCCGGATATTTCGGAAGCGGAAAGGCCAAACTGGTCATTGAAAATAAAAATACATCGGAAGACACTTTAAAGATACGGACAACAGGAAAGTTTGAGCATTATCCGTTAATTGAAGCGAAGGCGGAAGTTAATGGGACTGCCAAGATTGATATCAAAGGCCGTGTCGATCTGGAAAATAAAGGCAATGATACATCTCGTGTTATCCGTGCTACGGAAGGACAAATATCTATCGGAAGCGGCAGAATTGTGACTGATGCGTCTGATTCCATCATGGCGGAATCATGGTCTGACGATAAGAAACGGGAAGCAGCGGAAGTATTGGTCAATAGCACCTTAGAATCATCCGGTGCTGAAGGAAATATGGCCAAACCATTGGATGAAAATAATATTGTGGAAATCAAGGGCAATATTATTTCTACGCAGCATGCCAGAACCGGGGTTTCACTTACGAATAAAGAGTCTAAACTTACAGGTTTGGTAAGCGGTACTACATGGAGAGGAATTGGTGAAAATTATGTGACATTGAAAAACGGTGCGGTTTGGGAAAACAGGAATAATTCCTCTTCTGCAGGCGGCGGAGCATCTGCCAATACATTGGGCAGCCACGTAGAATTCTTGCAGGGGGGGGGATGCCGTATCCGGAGCAGGTACTATTTATCAGCAGGATGCGCATGATATCCACGTAAAGAATTACAGAGGGCATACGACCGTAATTTATGAACATGACGCTACGGTGCCGACAAATCCGAACGAAGGCTTCGCGATGAAGGGCGGCGATTTCAAGATTGCCAAAGCAGCAGCCAATTCCGGCATTACCTTAAGGACGGATAATACCGGTTTGAATACTTCATCCACCAAAGCGGAGGATAAGAATCTGGTAAGCGGTACCTTGAACAAATTGGCAAACAAGCTATACTACGAAGCCTATGCAAAAGGTGAGAATAACCTGACAGGGAAAGTAGAAATTGCCGAAGGTCTCACTGCGCAGTCTGCCAGCATGAGAGTAGAGGACATCACCTATAAAAAAGAGACAGGACAGGGGCAGTACCTCTATACCCCAGCAGTTGATCCAAAGCTTCCAAAGACTATTACTAAACATGGACAGGGAAAAACAATAGGATATTATGTGGGAGATGATAAGAAGGAGACATGGAATGAAGATGTGGTTGTTGATGTCTCCGGCTCCGGTGTTGCAAATGGAAAAGAAAATAATAATGTGACAGGGATATACTTGTTGGATGGAGGACAGGTGACAGTTAACGGAAATCTGAAACTGACGCTAAGAAATGCTGTGCCTGCCACCAGAGGGGCGTCTTTAGGGGCAGATGTCGCCCATTATTATATGAGCGGGATTTATGCCGGTTATGGCGGAAAAACGGGTGATGGAAACCATGGAGACTCGAAATTTACAGTTAACGGCAATGTAGATATGGACGTTACCGGAGTTGCTCTTCAGGCAAACAAGGATGGATTTATTACGGTTCGCGGCGGAAAGATCAAAACCCATGAAATTAAGACATCCGAAACATATGCAATGCTTGCTGAAGAAGGTTCGGTATTTATGAATACCGGTACTAATGGAAATGAGCCGGGTACGGAAGATGTAGAAGTTTATGGTAATCTTGGTGTTATCAACAAAAACTACGGCTGGGACCCCAATCCGGGGAACCATGCTTCTCTTGTTTCTATTGCACTCACTACAAGTAAATCTAAACTGACTGGCGGCGTGCTGAATGAATTTGCTGAAAATGGAAATAATCCGCATCAGTCAGGTATAGATATTTATTTGAAGAACGGTGGCCTATGGGAAAACCGATGGATTGGCACGGAGCGTGCTGCAGCAGTGCAGAAAAGAGAGAATAAAGATTCATATCTTTATACGGGGAGCAAGGTAAGAAAATTGATTGGCGGAGCTTCGGAAGCAGAGCGGGGAATCATCCACCAAAAAGAAAACAAGGCTATTACGGTTGAAAATTATAACGGATATGAAATGGTATATTATGACCACAGCTCTGATGGAAATATTATCGGGGGAGATTTTGTGGTAAAACATGCCGGTGAAGGCTCGCATATTACTCTCCGTACAGATAACAAAGGTCTCAATACTTTATCCACAAAAGCAGCGGATAAAAACCTTGTGAGTGCTACACTGAACAAACTGGCAAGCAAACTGTACTATAGTGCCTATAAAGATGGAGAAAGAAATCTTACCGGAAAAGTAGAAATTGCCGAAGGGCTGACAGCACCGTCCGCGAGCAGAGAAGGGAAAATAACCTACAAAGATGCGGACGGGCAGGGCCAGTACATTTATACTCCGGCAGTTGATCCGACTCCTCCTCCGGAAGGACAGACCGGAACGGTATTTAATAAAGGTGTTATTAATGGTCAATTTGCTTTTGCGTCATCAAGTGATTTTGTTAGATATAAAGTCTGGCACAGTGATACAAAGACGTATGATTTTACGAAAGACAGTATATTGAATGTGAAATCTATTACTGGTGAAAAAGATAAAATCACTGTCAATGCACCGGGGGTGACGCTTACCCTGAATTCCAAGGATCAGTATGGGATACAGAGTTATTGCGGACGTGGATATAAAGCTGATAATAATTATAAAAAGGTTCATGATGTTAATATTACCGCAAAAAAATTAATACTCAATGTTGACCAGCTGAAGTCCAAAGCCAGCGGCAAAGACACGTTTGGTATTATTTCCGGTTCTTCTCCGGGAAAAACTGTCACTGTTAATGGTGATGTCGATATTCATGTCACAAATAAATATTACAAGGAACCTGATGCAACCGGAGAGGCGGAACCGACTTTTACCAATGGGATTGCCACTGTCCATCATGGACGTGTAGTGATCAATGGTAATGTCAATATGGAAGTAAAAGTACCGGGGCAGGAGGCGTTAAAAGATGCTTCTTTCCTGAACCATTATTTTGTCAATGGTATTTTCTCAGGTTTAAATTATGACAAGGATCAGCCGGGCAGCAGTATCACCATCAGTGGAGATGCCAATATTTCCACTGACGGAACAGGCGTACATGCCGGCGCACGTTCGATAATTACCATCGGCGGCGGTGGGACGATCCGGACAGAAAAGCATAAAAATATATCCCATTTTGCTCTTAATGCGGAAGAAGGGATTATTAACATGAATGCCAAACTCAATCAAGCGGGAGAAATGATTGGAGCAGGAAACCGTACAACAAAAGTGTATGGGAACATCGGCATTATAGACCGAGAAGAAAGTGCCAATATCAGCGGTTCCAGACCGACAGTTATCAATTTGGGATTGACAACATCTGACTCTGTCCTGCGTGGTGTCGTTTTGGATGATTTTAAAGAACACAATAGAAATGAACCGGATAAGAAAGACATTCGTGAACGTACAGGATTATCCATGTATCTGCAAAATGGCGCTTCCTGGCATAATGAGGTCTGGGGAACCATGGTACCGTCAGAGCCGTGGCGTGGTGTTTCTCATTCCTTTACGGGCAGCAAACTGCGTTCTATTGTAGGAGGTAAGAGTGCAGATCAGGCCGGTGTGATTTTCCAGGAAAATGAAAAGCCTATTACGGTAGAAAATTATTCCGGATATGTGAAAGTGCTCTATCAACATGATAAATTACATCCTTCCAAGATAAAGGGCGGCGATTTTATTGTTCGGAAAGCGGCAGCGGGAAGTGGTATTACTCTTCGTACAGACAATACTGGGCTGAATACCTCTTCGGGCAAAGCGGCCGACAAGAATCTGGTGAGCGAGACACTGAACGCACTGGCAGGAAAACTGTACTACGAAGCCTATAAAAGCGGAGAAAAGAACCTGGCAGGGACGGTAGAAATTGCAGAAGGCCTTACAGCCCAGTCAGCAACAAAGAGACTGGAAACCATGACCTACAAAGCCGGAACAGGACAAGGCCAGTACCTCTATACCCCGGCAACAGAAGATAATCCTAAACCGAACCCGAATCCGAATCCGAAACCGAATCCGAACCCCAAACCGAATCCCAATCCCAACCCGAACCCCAAGCCGAAGCCTCCCATTATTTATGGAAGCAAAGAAACCCAGATGATGAAAGGCGCCAAAACAGCCATGACCTCTGCCGTCCTTCTGTGGAGAGGAAACAACAACGACCTGCAAAGAAGAATGGGAGACATAAGACTGGCCAAAGAAGAAAACGGCATCTGGGCCAGATACCTGGGCGGAAAGAACAAGATGGACAAACAGAATACCTACCTCAAACAAACCTATGACATAGCCCAGGTAGGTTACGACAAGAAAAAAGGAAACTGGACCATCGGGGCGGCCCTGGACTACGGAACAGGGAAAGACACCTATGCCAACGGAACAGGAAAAGGGAAGCTGGCAAGCCTTGCCCTGTACGGAACCATGCAGAAAGAAGACGGGCAGTACATAGACGTCATCCTGAAAGGAAGCCACATCAAGAACGACTACACCGTATACAACGAAATGAACCACCGCCTGGAAGGGAAGTACAGGACAAACGGCCTGTCGCTGAGCATGGAATACGGGAAGCGGATGAAGAAAGAAAATGGCTTCTACATAGACCCGAGCATTGAACTCACCGCAGGGCACTTAGGAGGAAAAGACTATGACGCCGTAAGCGACTATGCAGGGGGGAAGAAAATGCACATCCACCAGGACGGAATAAACAGCGTGATAGGGAGAATCGGACTGGGGATAGGAAAAGAGACAGAAAGAAGCAACCTGTTTGCGAAGATAGCGCTGGCCCATGAATTCGGAGGAAAAGTGAAGAGCATCTTCAGTGCGGAAAACGAACCGACGAGCGGGACAGAAGTAGACCTGAAAGACAGCTGGGTAGACGTAGAAGTAGGAGGAAGCTGGCTGGTGAATAGGGACACCTATCTGTACGGAACCTACACGAGAAACTTCGGGGCTGATGTTTCCAGCAAGTGGAGAATAGACGCAGGCATCCGTTTCAGCTTCTGAGGATGATGAATGCTTCCAAAAGGGGAATAGAAGAAAGCTTTGCTATGAGAACTAAATAAGAAGAAACGAAAGGACTGCTTTCCCAGGTATGGGAAGGCAGTCCTTTTCCGTTTATCTTTTTCTTCATCACGGTAATAGATCCTTCGCTTGCGTTCAGGATGACGTCTTTCGTTTCTTGTCATTATAACGCTTAACGTTTTCTGTCATTATGACGACTTCCGTACCCCGTCATTAGAACGGAGGCAAGAATGCTGTGTGAGAAAGCAGGTAAACGGCAACATGACACGAAGTGAAGAATCTATTTACTTTTATGACGTCTTACCGGCTTGATTGTGATGGTAATGGATTCTTTGCTGGCCTTCCGGATGACGTTTTGACATGAGTGACACTTTACCGGTAGGCAAAAAGCGGTCGGAATCCCGGCAGGGATTTATCGTCCCTTGGCATCCAAGATGAAAGAAAGTTTAAAAATAATGAAAATAAAATTACCATAAGAGAAAAAGAAAAAGTAAAAATAATTTGCAAATGGTATATGCCTTATGATAATATAATAATATCTGAACAACCTTTGTTTAGAACAATTTCAGAGAGAAGACAAAGTCGAAAGGCTTTTGTGGAGAATCCGGTGGAAATCCGGAACTGTTTTACAGCCGTGAAGGGTGAGAAACCCCAGTCGGATGCCGCTTGTTTTCAACTTTCTAATGACCTGCAGGATAGGGGGCAGTAGATACTTGTACATTCGGTAACTGTCTGGCTTGTCCCGCAGATTTTTATTTATCCCAAATGCCGGCAGGATGGTAAATAATCAGCAAATGTATTTAAAAATCGGAGAGATCATTCATGATCAAACTAAAGGATGAGATTAAACGGGTGGAAGCGGTAAAAGGCAATGTTGTTCCTGTCAGCAAACAGTTATATCTGAATTTACTGAAAGAAATCAAATTATTGCGTTTTAAAGCCCATATGGCAAATGACTGGAATCTTTCTTTGAAAGAAAAAGAAAAAGTGTACAGAGATATCACAGAATTATTGTTTGAGTTCTGGCGTGACCAGAGGAATGGAGCGTACAAAATGGCGGAGAATAAGAATACGGTAAAAGCGGAAACCGCAGTGCCGGAAGTGAAGGTAGGAGTTGAAAAGGTAGCTTTGTTTAAGAAGCATCTGGAAGATGCGAAAATCAGCGGGTTCGGTATTCAGGATTTTAAGGATGACGTGCATTCCCAGGCTTTCCGCAGTAACCTTCCTGTAGCCGGACAGAACCTTCCTTTCATGATTTTGTTTGACGACAGTGTTTACACGATCATTCAGGTACAGGTGGCGGCAGCGATTGTAACAAAAGAGAAAAAGGCGACCGTTTGTGAAGAGCTGAATGCGTTGAATGACCAGTACCGTATGCTGAAATACAGTGTGGATGAGGCCGGAAATGTGCTGCTGACCTGCTGCATCCCTGCGGGGCTTGATCATTTTGATGCGCCGCTCGTTGTGGCGATCCTGAACCAGATCCAGGGGCATTTAAATGCGGTGTATCCGACAATTATGGAAAAGCTCTGGAAGAAATAAAGAGTGAAAGAGACGTGTATTTTATTTTGGAAAAGAGGTTTACATATGAAAAAGATTCTTATTTCTATGATGATGGCAGCTGCTTCTCTTGGAATGATGGCGCAGGCTGACGCAGCGTCCGGTTATGTCAATGTGGAGGATGTCCTGTCTTCCACGCCGGCTTTTATGCAGGCAGGGAAGACTGTGGTTTCTGAACAGCAGAAATTACAGAATCAGTTCAATGAACAATCTAAAAATATGTCAGATAAGGATAAACAGGCACTCGGACAGAAACTGAACCAGCAGCTGGCACAAAAGGAAAATGAAGTCATGGCTCCCATCCAGGCAAAATTCCGGGCGGCTGTGGAGAAAGCGGCTAAAGATAAAGGCGTAGATATGGTCATCAATGCAAGAGACGTTATTTATGGCGGTATCGATCTGACAGATGCTGTAAAAGCAAATATGAAATAATGACAGAACGATAAAAGAGTATCCGGCGGGATTGCTTCCCCGGGATACTCTTTTTGCATTTTTTTAAGAATCAATAACATTGGATGGGGTTAAATAAATCCACAAAAAGTTACAAAATAAAATTGAATATGTAAAAATTCTATGATAGAATTCAATTAGCTGATAATTAAAAAACAAGATAACGGAATCTAATAACGGGGAATCCGGTGAAAAGCCGGAGCTGTCTCGCAACTGTAAGGGGAGTCCGCCTGCCGCAGTCCTTTCACAAAGGGGCAGGGGAACGAGGAGCCGAGCCAGGGTGCCGTTTGATTTCATCATCAAAAGACTCGCGAGGCATGAGCCGGATGGGAGATGGGAAAAATTTTTCTCATTTCAGTTTGGTTGTGCCTTTTTGTTATGAGTAAATACGGTGGCAATGAATGGAGATGAAGCGCAATGGAAAAAAGTAGATAAAGACCCTGCGAGAATGGGTTTATGGGAGTTTTGCAGGTCTGTATAGTGTCTTATATGGGATGGAAACGGGCAGTTGCCGGGGGAAGTTTTCGGTCATGAAAGAGACACTGACATTTAGAGAGAGGAGTTTATGATGAAAAGGGAAAAGAATCTGCATTTTTTGGGGATGGCAGTCATGATTGCCGTAAGTATGCCTGCCTCTTGGCTGGCTGTCCGGGCGGCGGAGATACCGGCTGCGCCGGCAGAAGATGATATGGCTTTCCGGATGGCGGGGGTCACCGTCGAGGCGAAGCGCCCCGATTGGGAATCCAAACTGTCACCCGGTACCGTTACGGTCATCCGTCCGGAAGAATTTAAAGGGGAGCAAAAAGATCTCGCGGACTTTCTGAAAATGGTTCCCGGTGTCCATGTGCGCGAAGTGAACGGCAAGGGACAGTATACGGTCGTCACCGTGCGCGGCTCCACGGCGGCCCAGGTCGGGGTATTCGTGGACGGTATCCTGACCAATCTGGGGGGAGATGCTGCCGTGGATATCTCCACTATTCCGGTAAAGAATGTGGAGCGTATCGAAGTATACCGCGGCTATATCCCTGCCCGTTTCGGGGGGACCTTCATCGGGGGCGTTGTGAATATTGTGACCAAGAGACCGGCAAAGGCTGATATCTCAGCGGAAATCGGGAAATCATCCTTCGGGGGCAAAAGCGCCTCGCTCGAAGTGATGTCGCCGCTGGGGAACGGAAGCCTCATGGTGGGGCTTAATCATGAAACGGCCAAAGGCGACTTCCCTTATAAAAATTACGTCATGAATTCCAAAGAATCCAAGAAAGAAGCAAAGTATGAGATGCTAAGTTATGAAACAGAATTAGGCTGGTATGAAAAAAGTGGGGACAAGAAGACATGGCTTATGCGTACATTAAGGAATTACTCTACTCATCTTTCCGATGAAACGAGAAATAAATATAAGGCGGGGAATGTTGAGGACTGGATGGCGTTTGCCAGCAGCGGCGCCTTGGCAGAGGAAATCTACCAATATCATATGGACCAGGCAAGGAAGAACATGGATCGGACCTGGAAAGACGAGTACGCGGAGCTGGTTCCGCAGGAAGAGGCAACAAATTATTTTCTGAAACATGACAAAACGTTTAAACGAAATTATAAATTTTGGTTGAAGCAGATCAAAAAAGCCGGCGGGGATGAGGAAAAAATAGCGCAGATTAAAGCTTGTATGAAACAAGATGTAATTAATGAACTCAAATATTCATGGAATAATAAAGTTTCATATTTTTATGAGCCGGAAAATGCCGATGTGAAAGCGGCCGTGGACGGTGCGGTTCTTGAGAATAACAAGGAGTTTTTGGACGAGGCGGATCGGCTTGCCAAGTATAATGCGCAATGGTGGTCGCAGGGGAAGTATGTCGACCCGGAACAGTCTGAGGAGTATACAAAAATCGTGGAAAGGCACAAATATGTAAAAAAGAGGGTGGAAAAACTCAAATCTATGTCGGAAAACCGGCACCGGAGATGGAATGACCGGAAGAATACGAGCGCCATCGTGAAATGGCAGAATGACGAGTGGATGGTGAAGGGCAGCTGGAACCGCATCAAGCGCCATCTGCCGGACAGCCTGTGGGCAGGATACAGCAATACCACACTGAACGCGGCGCTCGGCTACACGGTGGATTGGATAGATGACGCCTTTTATGCGGAAGGGAAGCGGCAGCGCCTTTACACGAACGAACTGATGGTGGAGAACCGCCATCATAACGGCCGCCTGGAATGGGGCTGGACGGCGGATTTCCAGAAACAGAAGAAATACTATGACGTGGAACATATGTAGCACTTAAATGAGAACCAGGTCTATTGGGAAAACGTCCCTTTCCGCAAATGGAGCCGGTTTATTTCCCGCAAGTATAATTTCCTCCTCGACGGCACCTACCAGCTGGGAAACAGACAGCTCCTCGAATTCCAGACCAATTACTCCCATGAGCGGATGCACGTGAACGGATCCCTGATGGATAAAGTGCTCGGCGATTCCGATTATTCCACGCTTCTGGGCGCCATACGGAACCGGTATGACCAGAATATATGGAATATCCAGATCCAGGACACCATCACGCTGGACAAAAAAGGCACCTGGTTCCTGACTCCCGCCTGGCGGTATAACCGGTCAGTCATCGTGGGCTACAGCGACGGGAAACGATTCGCCGATACGGCATGGCGGTGGTTCCACTGGATCACGCCGCGGGACAGGCAGCAGGACGGGAAAGGCACCTGGCAGCTGGCGCTCAAAAAACAGGTGAATGACAATCTTACCTTGCGCATGACAGGGGGAACCTATTTCCGCCTCCTCAATATGTATGAAATTGCCGGGGACGGGGCAGGCATCCTGCCGGTTCCCGCCAACAAGAGGGGGACCGCTTCCAAGTTCCCCCAGCCGGAGTACGGGACCCAGTTCGATTTCAGTACGCTGTGGAACGGGAAATTCCTCCATTCCGACGCCTATGCTACGCTGACCTACTTCTGGCGCCATGCGAACCGGATGCTCTACCTGTACCGGGCAGGACCCGACTGGGCATCCTACTTCAATGACCAAAAAGGGCATATACACGGATTTGAACTGCAGACAGGGCTGAAGTGGGGCCATTTCAGCCTGGATCTGGAAGGCGCCTATACGAAAATCAAGGCGTTCCGGCGGCAGAATAAAGAGTGGGCGCTGGGGGATGCGGTGTACCGGGAAGTATATCCGACCTTCCAGCCGGAATGGGAAGGGAATCTGCGGTTCTCCTGGTTCCCGAATCCCCGGTTTACCCTGTTTGGCGAGTGGCACTATACCTCAAGTTACTATACGATCAATGAGTATAGATACAATAAACTGGGGGACGAAACGGATGACGGGGTCGCGTATCCCTCGCTGAGCGTCATCAATGCGGGCGTCAAGGTGAAGCCGGGCAAGGCATGGCAGATCGCCTTCGGCTGCAATGATATCTTCAACCGGGCGTCGAAGCAGAAAGGATGGGTCTGCCTCGGCACGAACTCTTACGGGTACCTGAATGTGGAGTATCCCATCCAGGGACGGACGTGGTACGGCACGGTCCGCTATGAGTTCTGATATCTGTCCGTTTTACAGATCCGGATATCCGGATTTGTGTATATTATAAAAGGAGGCATATATGCGTACCAAAGGTAAATCCAAAACGGCTGCCATGATGGCGGCGGCAGTGCTTTGCGGAGGCGTGGCGGCAGAGGCGGCCAATCTGGTGGTGACGGCGCCGTCCAACTATGCCCAAAGCGTGATGGGGGTGGTCCGGGGCTCCCGTGTGAAAACTGACATCTGGGGCGTTGAGAAAGATCTGCGGACGGATCTGAACGGGGATCCCGGTCTGTTCCATCTCCATGTGAACGGGGACAGCAAGATATTCCTGCGCCAGTATACGTACAGCCAGACGAATCTGAGATCCAATGAACTTCTGGACGCGGAAAATAACCAGTGGTCAGCCCCGGAAAGCACGGGAACAATTTCCACGACGGTGAATACCCATGCCGCGGCGTCCTGGGGGAATTACCTCATCGTGACCGGCTATGACCTGGGGAATGTGAGCGTCTGTGATATTTCAGGAAGCGCGATTACACTGCTTCAAAGCGGGACCCACAGTTTATTAAATGAAATAAACGGGATTCTGATTGAAGAGAATAACCCCGCGTACGGCGCATCCGCAAAGGCCCACGGGGAAGGCCTGCTGGTGAAAGGGGACAATCTGTATGCCCTTGCCAGCATCAATAAGGAAGGGGGATACCAGAATTATGATGAAGGCTGGCTCATCCGCTACCGGATCGGGCAGGACGGTTCGCTGGAGCGCAAGGACTACACGAGGGTAGGCAAGAATACCGATGAAGCGCGGCTCAATCTGTACAATGACCATATCCTGGTCTCCGCCATCGGCGGGTATCAGAATTACGGCTTCGGCAACGGGGACACCTGCATTACGGCAGCCACTCTGTCGGATGATGGCGGGCTGAGCACGGGGAATACGAGGAATATCACGCTGCCGAATACCTTTACAAATGAACAGGGCGCAAAAGATTTCCGTGATCTGAAAGTGCTGCCCGACGGTACGGCTTATGTGATGCGGTATAACCTGGGAGGCGCCGGCGGCGTCGAGATGGACGTTTATCAGACCACGGTGTCCAACCTCATGTCGGAGAATCCCGTCAGCTGGGGCAACCCCGTTTCCAGCGGGACTTATGACGGGTGGTTCGGCAAGCTGAATGCGGAATACCATACGCACCGCCTCTGGGTGGAAGCCGGGCAGAACCTCCTGGTCTATAAGGATGGGGACACCACGCCCCAGTCCTGGAGGGCGACGGACTTTTCCAACAACAGCGGCATGTTCCAGTTTAACTTCATGGCGATGCTCCAGCCGGATAAGGTGAAGGGGGCATTGGCAAGCCTGTCCGCCGCGCGGGCGGAGGGACTGACCGCCCGCTCCCTGACGGCGGTGCGGACCGCCAATCCGGATGCGGTCATGCGTACGCCTGATTATAAGTATAAAATTACAGGTACAGTGAAGGATTCGAATACGACTCCTCCTCATTTCGATAATACAGACGATAATTTAAATTATACCTTTGATGAAGACGCGGTCATCCAGCCGACAAAAGATAATTATAAGACAGGAGACCGGGTGACGAATGTCCTTGCCGCTGTAGACGCCCATGAGGAAAATGATGTGATTATCCATGCCGGCACGCATGCCCTGCAGCTCCAGTCCGCCCATACCATCGGAAGCCCTGCGGGAATCTATGCGGGAAGCGGAAAGAATGTCACCATTACCGCGGGAAAGGTCAATGTCATTACGGCCGGGCTTCCGGGCGGCAATTCCATAACCAATGCCATCTGGCTTGACGCACCGAAAACCGGCTCCGGACGGATTACCATCCATGCGCCGGTGAATATCGCCATGACAGGCGGCCTGGGCGGGAACGGCATTGCTATCCAGAAGACGAACCGCTGGGGCGAATCCAGCTATGAGGCGGCCGCTTCTTCCAAGATCATCATCAACGGCAATGTGAATATCAAGGGCGCTGATAATACGGTCTGGGGCATTCCCGTAAATTATGAAAATGTGTATTCCCGTTTCAATAACGCGGGCATCCTGGCATCTGTAAATGACAGTGAAGTACAGGTCAACGGAAATATAAACTTTGATGTCTACGGCAACGGGATCACTGTCAATGCGGTAGGAAGCAAGGTATCTGTCGGCGGCGGGCAGATAACGGTGCCTTCCGGCATGAATTACGGCTACTATACGCTCGGCGCTTATCAGGGGACGATTAATGTGAATACCGGCATTGGAGGAAATACACCGGGGACGGCAGATGTCAATCTCAACGGCGATATTTTCGTCCTTCCCACAGGCACTGTCAATGCGGCCTTTACCACAGCCAATTCCCGGCTTCACGGCATTGTGGATAACGGCGGCACGGTGAACATGTGGCTCCGAAACGGCGCGACGTGGACGAATGAGGCGAGAAATACACGCTATGGAGAAGATAATGAAGATACGGGCAGCAACGGCGCAAGCCATATTACCCATTTCTACGGCGGAGACACGGCAGCAGCCGCCGGCATCATTAACCAGAAGTCTGATAAAGCAATCACCATAGATCATTACAGCGGAAATACGACGGTCAATTTCGGGACGCTGACTCATAATGGAGACGGTGTGACGATCAGCGCGGCGGCCGACAATTCTGCGATCACGATGAGCGGCGACCGGAGCGGTTTGGGCGAAACGGAAGCGATGGAAAGGCTTGCCGGCAAACTGACTTATACGGCGTATACAAGCGGGGAACGGAATCTGGACGGCACGGTGAAATTGAATGAAGGACTGACTGCACGGTCTGTTGCCAGAACAGGCAGAATTGATTTTAACGGCGCTACCGGAAAAGGAAGGCTCGGCGAACTTTCCGAAAGCCCTCTTATGATGAAAATGATGGCGGTTCCCTCCGCATTGAGGACATCAGCCGTAAGTCCCGCAGGCGGACTGATACCGACATCTCTTCCCGGCGGTGTGGCCTATATCCTCGGAGACAGGGAAACAATGATGATGCGTGGAGCCAAGTCGGCGATGACGACATCCATGCTGTCCTGGCGTTCCGGCATGACGGATATGAATCAGCGGATCGGGGATCTCCGCCTCGGCGCGTCAAGCGGCATCTGGGCGAGAACCTATGGCGGCAAAGTGAAGTATGACAAAGATAAAACCAATTTATCCGACAGTTTCTGGGGGACGCAGGTCGGGGCGGATCATAAACTGGCATCCGGCTGGCACATCGGCGGAGCTTTTGATTATAATGACGGCAATGCGAAGTATGATTTTGGCGGAAAGGGTGATCCGAAACTTTATGTAGGAAGCATCTACGGAACCAAAGTCTTTGATGACGGACAGTATGTGGATATCGTCGGCAAGATGGGTCGTGCTGAGAACGATTACACCGTTTACAATGCAGAGGGACGAAAACTCGATGGTGATTATCATGCCACCGGATATGGATTGTCCATGGAATATGGCAAACGTTTCGGCACCGCCGCGGGTTATGTTGAACCCCAGATCCAGCTGCTTTTCTCCAGGCTGGGCAGTGCAGATTATGATGCGGTCAGCGATTTTGACGGAGATAAGAAAATGCATGTCCATCAGGACAGCATGAGCAGTTTCATCGGCCGTTTGGGCATCGCAGCCGGAAGGGCAACAGAAAAAGGCAACTTGTATGCCAAAGCAAGCATTCTTCATGAATTTAAAGGCGACACAGCTGCCACTTTCAGCGCGGAAGGAGAAGATACGTCCCGTGTGGAACAGGATTTCGGCGATACGTGGGCAGAATTGACTCTCGGAGGAGTTTACCGGCTGAACGGGAGCAACCTTTTCTATGCGAATGTAACAAGAGGGTTTGGCGGCGATTACAAAATGGAATGGAAAGTCAATGCAGGTCTGCGTTTTGCTTTCTAATCGGCGAAAATGGTTTTGGGCGGCAGGTATGCTGTGCATGTCTCTTGCATGGAATGGCGTACAAGCGGAAGATTCTATGAAGGGGCAGCCGGCACCTATTCTGGAAATGGGGGTAAAGCCGAAAGCCACGCCGCAGGAATTGGAGCAGATGCGCTGGATGGAGATATTTGCCAATGATATTGCGCTTTACCGTTTTGATGTACAATCCATCAGACAGAATGAAACGGATCCCGATGAAGTGCAGATGACGGTACAGGCGGTATATACGGATAAAAAAATTCCGGAGCAGATGAAAGCGGCTTATGCTTCCCGATTGAAAGGCGACCGAATGCCTATGTGCAGTGAGATGGAATTACGTTTCCATATGAAAGAAGAACGGTATGCGATTACTGCCGTCCGGATTTATGACCAGCATCATGAAGTGGTGGATGAAAGCAGCAGGGACGCGGAATACCGGAAGATTCCCGTTAATTCATTTGTGTCAACGATGTACCGGGTATCAAAAAAATATATCTGGTTCCAAAAGACAAAAGGGAAATAGCATAGAGTTTTGTTTGGTATCAGACTGCTTTCTCTTCCATTTCGGGGAGAAGCAGTCTTGTACCATGTATGAACGGGCACAGGTGAAGATTACATTGACGGGCAATGAGCATTTACGTAAAAAATTGAAGTTATTTATGTCGTATGATACTATTTAATTATAAAAATAAAATGAAAAATGAATGAAGAGCAAAGGAACGGGGAATCCGGTGAAAAGCCGGAGCTGTCTCGCAGCTGTAAGGGAAGTCGGCCTGCTGTGGTCCTTTCACAGAGGGGCAGGCAGACAATGAATCGAGCCAGGGTGCCGTTTGATTTCATCATCAAAAGACTCGCGAGGCATGAGCCGGATGGGAGATGGGAAAAAATTTTCTCATTTCAGTTTGGCTGTGCCTTTTATGATGAGTGTAATTTTTATGGACGGCAGAGTGCCGGGAAGAAAGGAAGAGGGAACACGATGGGGATTTTTGATTCGGCAGTAGGATATTTTGTCCGCGGAGGCCTGTGTATGTGGCCTTTGCTGTTTTGTTCACTGGCAGTTATATTTCTGGCGGTGGAGCGGTATGTGTATTATCGGCAGGCAATCTCCGACACGAAATTTGTGATGATGTTCTGTAAGGAAATGACACGGGGAAAAGTTTCTGAAGCGGCAGGGCTGGCGGAAAAGGAATCAGGCAGCGCTGCAAAACTGGCAAAGGATATTTTGTCTGAAAAGGACAGCCTTGGTCAATCGCTTGAATCTGTTACCTATGAAAAGACAGATCGTTACCTGAATCAGCTGTCGGCCCATCTTGATTATTTAGGGGTTATCATCGGGCTTTCTCCTATGCTTGGGCTTTTAGGGACGATTACCGGAATGATGGGGACTTTTTCTTCCATGACGGGACAGCTGCAGAATACGGCCGGTGTTACCGCCGGATTGGCAGAAGCGCTGATTACGACTATTTTCGGACTGGTTATCGCGATTGCGGGCATGCTGGTACATGCGTATCTGAACGCGAGGTATAAAAAGGCGATGCTTGATCTGGATGCGGTGGCAGATGCGCTTATCTCCGGACTGTCCGGGAAGTGAGGGGGCCTTATGAGGAGAAGACAGAGGCAGGCGGATAAAATGCCGGAACTGATGATCAGCCCCATGCTTGACCTTATATTTCTGCTGCTTGCATTTTTCATCATCAGTACGATGTATATGACGGAAGTGCGTACTATTTCTATTGCGCTTCCCACAGCACAAAATGCGGAGGTCGTGCATAAGGGCAGCAGCCTCGTCACTGTAAAAAAAGACGGCAGCTACTGGCTGGATGATAAGAAAATGCCTTTGGATACGATTGTGGCGGAAGTGAAGAAAAGAAGCGGCGCCGATGAGAATTATTCCGTCGTCATACGTGGGGAGAAAGAAGCGGCTTATGACAAGGTTATCCACGTTCTCGATCAGTTTAAAGCATCCGGTATTACGAAGTTTGGGTTAGCAACGGAGCAGGGGGAAGACGGATGAATGATCGGCAGAGGTATGCGGTTGGTATTGCCGCTGCTGTCCTTGTTCATTTATTTGCCGCCGTCATGCTGGGACTGTTTGGCGTGAAGTACATGGAAGTTCCGTTTCGTGGAGAAATATTGCAGGTATCGCTCGATGCGGGTGGAGGAAACCGGGGCGGGGGAGGCAGCAAAGGGAGAAAGGCGCCGGCGGAGAAATCATCTGAAGTAAAAATCAATGATGCTGCTGAACCTGTGGAAATGCCTGATGAAGAAATTAATGAAAAGGCAGCGGAAGAAAAGCCGGAGCCGCAGGACAGGGCGGATAAGAAAGAAACAGCGGACACGGCAGGTATGTCTGCTTCTGATGCCGCGGCAGGAAATGAAGGGATGAATACACAGGGCGACGGCAGCGGCAGCGGCGGGGAAACGGGAGACGGGGACGGCGCTGGTACGGGTGACGGCAGCGGAACCGGTACCGGTGAAGGTGACGGCAATGGAAGCGGGCCGGGAGCCGGCGTTCCTATTACACCGCCGACAGTGATAAATAAAGTGCTTCCTGTCTATCCGCCGTCTGCAAAGATGAAGGAAACGACGGGTATTACTTATGTAACGATTCTGGTCAATGCATCGGGAACGGTTGATTCCGCTTATGTGGCGCAGGGGTCGGGAAGCGGTATCCTGGATGCAGCTGCTGTCGATGCGGCTTATCAATGGACATTTTCTCCTGCGCTTGATAAATATGGGGTGCCTGTCCCCTGCCGGATTACATTCCCGGTAGAATTCAGATTGAATTGAGGAAATGCTTTTATACCAATGATTAAGATACTGGCATGTTCCGCTTTACGTGCCTGCCTTGTATGGCAGGGCCGTGAACTGTATTTTATCATGCTTTGCGGTATGTGTATTATGCTTCGGTTTGTTCGGCGCCTGAAAATAAAAAACAATTATTTTTTTAAGGATATACCTATGCTATAATAGGACAAGGTATATCTTTTTATATTTTTCGACGTACCTTATTAAATAATAGAAGGAATTAGGATGTCAGCTATAGAAGAAAAGCTGGAAGTTGTGAAAAAGCGGATAGCGGCTGCGAAGGCCCGTTCTCCTTACAGGCAGGACGTGACTCTTGTGGCGGTGACGAAGTTTCATCCATTGGAAGATATGGAGGAGGTTCTCCGACTTGGCGTGAAAGAGGTGGGAGAAAACCGTGTGCAGGAATTGGAAGACAAACGGAGCCGTTTGAAAATGCCCGTTGTCTGGAACCTGCAGGGACATCTTCAAAAAAATAAAGTGAAAAAGGCAGTGGCGGCGGCTGATTTGATCCAGTCCGTAGATTCCGTGGAAATCATGGAAGAGATAGATAAACGGGCAGGGCAGGCCGGCAAAGTGCAGGATGTGCTTCTGGAATTTAATATTTCCGGAGAAACAAGCAAGTACGGCCTGCCGCCGGAAAGTCTGGACGAAGCTGCAGCGAAGGCGGGAATGCTCCCGCATATCCGTGTAAAGGGTCTGATGTGCATGGCGCCTATGGTGGAGGATGTGGAAATGACACGTCCTGTATTCCGCAGGGCTCATGAAATGTGGGAAGTACTGAAAACATATTTTCCCAAAGGACAGGTTTCTGTTTTATCCATGGGGATGACCCGGGATTTTGAAACGGCAATAGAAGAGGGCGCTACGATGGTACGCGTCGGCACCGCCATTTTTGGCGAGCGGAATTATGCAAATGGGAAAGGAGAAACAAAATGAGCTTACTGGATAAATTTAAGGAACAGTTTACAGATCGTGATGATGAATACGAGGATGAAGAATACGAAGAAGAGGGGACGTCGATAGATACGGCGCAGCCTGTTCCTCCCCGTCCAGCAGCAGGCCGTGCGGCAGTAGCGACCCGCCAGGCGAAACCGTATACCATGGTGGTCGTGAATCCGAAAGACTATCAGGATGCCGAAAAAATCGGAAATCATCTGAAGGCTGCCCGTCCGGTCGTAATGAATATGGAAAAGACTGATGCCGATGAAGCACAGCGTATCGTGGATTTTATTCAGGGTGTGATGTATGCTTTGGACGGGCGCATTGATCAGGTTTCTGAAAATATTTACCTCTGCGCGCCAAATAATATGAGCGTGTCCCGTGAGAATTTTGCGGCATTTCCGGAAGCGGAAGCTCCCGCATGGGATTCGCAGGCCCCTAAGGCATAATGTCATTTTTTTTGAAGATCTCCGAGCTGTTTTATAATCTTTTTGTTATGGAGCCGGAGGAAGAAGGGTATATAGATTCTGCGGGAGAAGACGGTAAAGAGGCGGGTCCCCGTATGGCAGGCGCGCTGCCTGCGAGGGCTGTCCGTCCGTTGGATGCTGTCATCTTCGTTCCCCGTGCTTATAGTGATGCCCGCCGTGCGGTGGATGCCATGGAAAAAGGACTTGTAGTTCTTGTGGTTCTTGGCAGCAATGTGGATGATGAAACGGCGAGCCGTTTTGTGGATTTCATGAGCGGTGCCGTTTATCTCGGCAAGGGAGAAGTAGAACTTCTGAACGGGCAGGTGCTTTTGTGCGCGCCATCGGCGGTGCATATTGAGATGGACAGCATGCCCCGCCTTGCGGGGATTCCTTTGTGGAGAGGTCCGGGCGTATGAAAAAGATTATGATGATCGGCTGCGGCGCTATGGGCGGCGCCATACTTTCAGGGTGCCTTTCCAAAGGCCTCTGGACGAAAGAAGAAGTATACATTAAAGCAAGCACGGAAAAGTCAACGGTGGAAAAGGCAGAGCGATATGGCGTATCTGCAGCTTCTCTGAAAGATATCGGAGAAGCGGATTTTGTCCTTTTGGCAGTAAAGCCCGACATTATCCCTTTTGTTTTGGAAGAAATAAATCCGTACCGTCCGAGGCGGGTGATTTCTGTTGCGGCGGCAGTGACAGCAGCGACCTTGGAAGCCGGCCTTCCCGAAAAGACGCCGGTGATCCGTGTCATGCCGAATACTCCCGCTTCGGTCGGGGAGGGTATGACAGCTATTACAGCAGGGCGGTACGCTGACGAGGATTTTATCGAAACGGCAAAAGAAATATTTTCCGCCCTGGGGAAAGCGGCAGTGGTTTCCGAACGCCAGCTTGACGAGATGGGCGCTTTATCAGGAGCGGGGCCGGGATACGTTTTCGTGATTATTGATGCATTGGCGGATGCCGGAGTGCGCGCGGGACTTCCGCGGAAGCTGGCAGTTGAAGCGGCGGCGCAGACTTTGTATGGCGCAGCCAAAATGGTGCTGGAAACAGGAAAACATCCCGCCGAACTCCGTGACGGGGTGACAAGTCCCGGCGGTACGACGATTGCAGGCATCCATGCCATGGAAGCGCGCGGCATCCGTGCCGCCCTCATGGACGCCGTCATGGCGGCTCTTGCGAAATCTGATGAAATGGGCAGAAAATAATGAAAGACAGAGAAAAAATTCTCCGCTACTTTTCCGCAACCGGAGAAGAAGCGAAAGATATGGCGATCCGTCTGCTGGATATTGCTGATTCCGTAGACAGAGGCCGGCCATTTGCCGTCGGCCCCTTTATGTCTCCTTTTGCGGCGCAGGTCGGACAGACGATTGCGGCTCACATGAAAACGGTGGCGGTGAAAACTTCCGGCGGATATCATGAAGCGGAACGGATCCGTGTCGCATTTGCCCGTAATGACTATGACGGTCCCGTGGATTTCGGACTGACCGCATTGAAAGTGACCTGGGATGACCGATACAGGCTCATCGGCCACCGTGATGTACTGGGTTCGCTCATGGGACTGGGCATCGACAGAGCGGTTCTGGGAGATATCCTCATGCAGGGGGCGGGGTGCCAGATTGTGGCAGACAGTTCCATGGCGGAATGGATTAAGCGGAATTTCCTGAAAGTCGCCATGGTGTCTGTGCAGATAGAAGAAATATCTCTGGAAGAATTAGAGCCGCCTAAAAAGACAGCCAGAGAGGTGCGTGCCACGGTCGCTTCGCTTCGGCTTGATGCGGTCGGCGCGGCAGGATTTGGCATTTCCCGCAGCAAAATGGTACAATGCGTAGAGAGCGGTCGGACGGAAATTAACTGGCAGCCTGTGAAAGGCGCGTCGCAAACCATAAAAGCAGGAGATGTTATTTCCATCCGCGGCAAAGGACGGATTGAAATCAGGGAAGTCACGGGGATGAGCCGGAAAGGCCGGACAGGGCTCCTGATTGACCGTTATAAATAAGAAATGAAACCGTTGATATGAAACAGGAGGATTATTTATGATTACACCGATGGATATCCATAATAAAACGTTTTCCCGCGGACTGCGGGGGTACAGCCAGGAAGAAGTGGACGCATTCCTGCAGGAGCTGGCAAGCGACTATGAACGTATTTACCGCGAACATCGTGAGATGGAAGAGGAGATGGATACAGTCAAGACGAAACTCCGCAATTATGAAAAAATGGAATCTACCATGTCCTCCACTTTGGTCATGGCGCAGGAAACTGCTGAAAATGTGAAGAGAAATGCACAGAAAGAGGCGGAACTGGCAGTTCGGGAAGCGCAGAATGAAGCCCATCATATCATTTCCGATGCGGAAGCGGCCCGCCGCAAACTGAACACCGATCTGCTCAAAACGGAAGGCGATGTCAAGGTCTATATTGAAAAGATTCTGGCCAATTTCAAGTCGGCGATGGCTCTCATCGAATCTGCAAAGAATACGCCGGAGCCGCAGATTGTAAAAGCGCCGGAAGGACAGGATGAGGAAATGGAACTGCCCATCGAAGCGCTGGATGACCGTTCTGCCGATCTTTTTGAAGGAGAAGTAAAAGCTGATACAGCAGAAGCGGAAACTGATGAAGCGGAAGATGAAACACAGCAGGCTGTATCTGAAATATAATAAGGAATGAAAAGGAAGCGGTTCTTACAGGACTGTTTCTTTTTTTAGGAAATATAAAGCAGCTCTGATAATATGGCTTTTGTTATTAATCGGACAGATTTCTTTTTATGTAAAAACGCTGTCTCTCCTGATGGGGAAACAGCGTTTTGCATTTACTGCTTTTTATTCTTTTTTAGAAGGCAGGCTGCCGTGCAAACAGCTGCCGCCGTTCCTGCCGCAAAGAGGGCGGCCCGTCCCCACTTGCGGACGTTGTCGAAACGGACTGCCGTTTTTACCTTATCCAGGGCAGTGACGGGACGCCTCGCGGAAACGGTCACGCATCCCAGTTTTGTGTCGATTTCAATGTTTGTGAAACCTGCTTTGGTAAGAATAGCGGAAAGCTCTTCCGTTTTGTAGAGAGTCATGCCTTTGATGATTTTCGGGTACAGATTGTCGAGAAATCCATAGCCGTCCGCTTCATTTACGATGAGGAAGGTGCCGCCCGGCTTCAGCACCCTTTTGATTTCTTTCAGTGTGTTTGGCAGATTGGGCCAGAAGTATATCGTTTCAAAGGCGGTGATGACATCGAAATGATTTGCGCCGAAAGGAAGGAGTTCGGCGCTTCCTTCATAAACGGAACACCGTCCTTCCGCAATGGCATTGCGGTTGCGCATAAAAGAATAATTCACGCAGTCCGGTGAAAGATCGATGCCTGTCACGTGACCGCGGGGAACTTTCTTTAAAAAGCGGGACAGGTTGATGCCGCCTCCGCAGCCGATGTCGAGGATTTTTTCATTACCGGCAAGATCCAGATGGGAAATCCCCCAGAGGGACACGGGAGTATGGAAAATATTCATAGAGGCAATCAGCAGTTTTCCGGCGGCGCCCTGCGGGTTGGCAAAAGCGGGAAGTTTTTCGGAAAAGTTCATTGTGGCGCTCCTTTCTTAAAACAGGAAATGATATATCTTTATTATAAGTGATTTTTCCGCCGGATAACAGGGAAGGGACGTAATTCTGCATAAAGTGAATAATGGCGCCGGCGGAAAAACAAAAATGCAGTCAAAATCATCCTGAATTGATTTGGCAAAAAGCAGTTTTCTAAAACAAAGAAACAAAAATATTCCGAAACAAGGTTGATTATTTATTCATATAACCGTATAATATATCATATCTCATAAAAAGAAATTATATGAAAATCAGTTGATGAAGAAAGGCGGCATGTAAAATGAATGAAATTAAAAAAGTGGTTCTTGCTTATTCCGGCGGATTGGATACGTCTGTTATTATTCCGTGGCTGAAAGAAAATTATGACTGTGAAGTCATTGCCTGCACGGTCAATCTGGGACAGCCGGAAGATTTTGATGCGATTCATGAAAAGGCGCTGAAGTCAGGGGCGTCTGTGGCGGAAACGCTGGATGTGCGCAGGGAATTTATTGAAGAATACGCTTATAAAGTATTGCAGGCCGGCGGAAGGTACGAAGGCAGGTATCTTTTAGGAACGTCTTTTGCCCGTCCGCTGATCGGCAAGTGTCTTGTGGATATGGCGAAGAAATACGGAGCGGATGCCATCTGCCACGGTGCCACCGGCAAGGGAAACGATCAGGTCCGTTTTGAACTGGCTGTGAAAGCGCTGGCGCCCCACATGAAAATTATCGCTCCCTGGCGCCTGTGGGATATGAAGTCCCGTGAAGATGAGATGGCTTATGCGGAAGCGCACAATGTGCCTATTGATAAATTTGATGAAAAGCAGACGGAAGAAGAAAAAGCGGCGCAGAAATATCCTTACTCCATGGACTGGAATATGTGGCACCTTTCCCATGAGGGGGATGATTTGGAAAATCCCGCCAATCCGCCCCACAAAGATATGTACCTTGTTACCTGTGATCCCGAAGACGCTCCCGACCAGCCGGAATTTGTTACCATCGACTTTAAGGAAGGCAAGCCGGTCGCTGTCAATGGAAAGGAAATGGACGGCGTGGAATTGGTCAGTATGCTGAATGCTATCGGCGCAAGGAACGGCATCGGCATTGATGACCTTGTGGAAAACCGCCTGGTGGGCATGAAATCCCGCGGCGTATATGAAAATCCGGCAGGCTCTATTCTTTTCTATGCCCACAGCGAACTGGAACGTCTTTGTCTGGATCGCGCCACCCTTCATTTTAAGGAAGTGGCAGCTGTCAAATACAGCGAACTCGTTTATGATGGCATGTGGTTCGCCCCTCTTCGTGAAGCGCTGCAGGCATTTGCCGATGAAACCTCAAAGACAGTGACAGGGAAAGTATCCCTCCGCCTGTATAAAGGAAATATCCTTTCCAATGGCGCGGAAAGTCCCTATTCCCTCTACAATGAAGAATTTGTTACATTTGGTGAAGATGAAGTATACAACCAGGCGGACGCAGAAGGATTTATTAATCTTTTCGGACTGCCTCTCACCATTCGTGCGCTGATGAAGGAAAAGAATGAAAAATGAGTGAGATGATGTGGGGCGGCCGTTTTCGGAAAGCGGAGGAAAAAAGCGCGCTTGATTTCAACGCTTCTGTTTCCTACGACTGCCGTATGTATAAAGAAGATATTGCCGGCTCGCTGGCTCATGCGTCCATGTTGGCAGACTGCGGCATTATTTCCAAAAAGGATTTGGAAAAGATTACCAAGGGCCTTTTGAAAATAAAAAAAGAAATAGAGGAAGGCCGGTTTGAATTTTCTGTGGAACTGGAAGACGTCCATATGAATGTGGAAAAGCGTCTGACCGATGATATCGGCGATGCGGGAGCAAGGCTCCACACGGCAAGAAGCAGGAATGACCAGTGCGCCGCAGATCTCCATATGTATATGCGCCGGCATATCGCGAAGCTGGCGGAGAAGCTGATTGCCGCCGAAGAAGCACTGATAGGTGTATCTGAAAAATACAGGGATGTCATCCTGCCTGGCTATACCCATATGCAGAGAGCGCAGCCCGTGCTTTTCGCCCATCATATGATGGCTTACTGTGCCATGCTGCAAAGAGATTTTGAAAGGCTCACCGGCTGCTATGAAATGGCGGATGCCTCTCCTTTGGGTGCCTGCGCTCTGGCAGGGACGACTTATCCTACCATGCCGAAGGAAACGGCGGAGAAACTTCATTTTTCAAAATGCTATGGAAACAGTTTGGACGCGGTTTCCGATCGTGACTACCTGCTCCAGTTTCTTTCCTTCGCATCCATCTGCATGATGCACCTGTCCCGCCTGTCGGAAGAATTGATTCTGTGGAGCACCGGTGAATTCGGATTTATTGAGCTTGATGACGGATATAGTACAGGCAGTTCCATCATGCCGCAGAAGAAGAATCCCGATATCTGCGAACTGGTCCGCGGGAAAACAGGACGGGTATACGGACATTTGACGGCGCTCCTGACCGTGATGAAAGGACTTCCCCTTGCCTATGACAAGGATATGCAGGAAGACAAGGAAGGCGTATTTGACGCCATAGATACACTGGGGTTCGCTTTGGATATTTATGCCGGCATGCTGGGCACCATGACCGTCAACGGCGCGCGTACGAGAGCCGTCTTGGAAAATGACTTCTCCAATGCCACCGATATGGCGGACTATCTGGCAAAGAAAGGACTTCCTTTCCGCCGTGCCCATGCGGTGGTGGGAAACGCGGTGGCTTACTGCATTGAAAACAGAAAAGTGCTGCTTGACCTCACCATGGAAGAGTTTAAAAAGATGAGTCCTCTTTTTGAAACCGATATTTACGAAGTCCTTCAAATTGAAAACTGCGTGAAGAACAGGGATAGTTACGGCGGTACCGGACCGAAGCAGGTGAAGCGCCAGCAGCGGGAAGCGAAAAAGATGATTGGGAAACAGAAAAAACTGGCGGCAGAATGGAAAGAAGCGAACGCGTTTATAGAATAAGAATGGGAAGAGAATATCCTTATAAATGATTTTGCATCAGGCCCTCATGTGGATGAGGGCTTTTAGCATAGCGGAATGAAGAGGGCGGACCAAATTGAATATGAATCGGAAAATATAATAAAATTTTGCCTGAATATATATTTTTGATATAAAATTATATTAAAATAAATTTGGATAAAATTAATACAAGTATAAAAAGGAGAAAAATGAAGATCGCACTTCTTCATCTGGATGTGGCGGAAGGACCGGAAACAAGAAACAGAAGAAGTATCCTTTCTGCGGCGGGAGAGGCAGTTTCCCGCGGGGCAGACTGGATCGTTACGCCTGAAACGGCGCTTCAGGGATATTTCTTCTATGACAACAATGGGAAGCTTCCTTCCTTTTCGGAAAAGCAGCTGTCCCGGTACCTGCTTTTTGCCGGAAGGAATAAAGCGGATATGTTTTTTTCCGCGGCAGAATATGATGAAAGGGATGGAAAGGGCTACAATTCCTGTTTTGTCATAAACAGGGAAGGAAAGTTTCTGGGGAAGCACAGGAAGATGTTTTCCCACCGGAAGGGATTTGAACGGTGGCTGTCCCTGGGAAGAGAA
>ERZ1673693.279-NODE-279-length-70498-cov-10.102551_pt1 | contig 70498 bp, 66 predicted proteins | sample MGYA00580223_ERZ1673693 | MGnify/ENA primary metagenome ERZ1673693 (study PRJEB41218, sample SAMN15661741) | gut metagenome | host: Homo sapiens | place: Canada: London | collected 2015-08-20/2019-03-30 | study: EMG produced TPA metagenomics assembly of...
CGGTGAGCCATCTCGATGGCGTCGAGCGTCTCGGTCAGCGTACCGATCTGGTTTACCTTGATCAGGATCGAGTTGGCGCAGCCCATTTCGATACCCTTCTTCAGGAAGTCCACGTTGGTGACGAACAGGTCGTCGCCCACGAGCTGGCACTTGTCGCCGATCTCGGCGGTCAGCATCTGCCAGCCTTCCCAGTCGTTCTCCGACATGCCGTCCTCGATCGAGTCGATGGGGTATTTGGCGACGAGTCCCTTCAGGTACTCCACCTGCTCCTTCGACGTACGCTTGGCGCCCTTCTCGCCCTCGAACTTGGTGTAGTCGTAAACGCCGTCCTTGTAGAACTCCGACGAAGCGCAGTCCATGCCGATCGACACGTCGCCGCCCTCGCACTTGCGGCCGGGCTTGTAGCCGGCCATCTTGATGGCCTCGATGATCGACTCGATGGCATCCTCCGTGCCGTTGAGCGCGGGAGCGAAACCACCCTCGTCGCCTACGGCCGTCGAGAGGTTACGGTTGTGGAGCACCTTCTTCAGGTTGTGGAACACCTCGGCGCCCATGCGGATGCCCTCCTTGAACGAAGGAGCGCCCACGGGACGGATCATAAACTCCTGGAATGCGATCGGAGCGTCCGAGTGCGAACCGCCGTTGATGATGTTCATCATCGGAACGGGCAGCGTCTTGGCGTTCGCGCCGCCGATATAGCGATAGAGCGGCATGCCGAAATAGTCGGCGGCAGCGCGGGCAACGGCCAGCGACACGCCGAGGATGGCGTTTGCGCCGAGCTTCGACTTGGTGGGGGTTCCGTCGAGGGCGATCATGGCCTTGTCGATGCCCACCTGGTCGGCTACGTTCATGCCGATGACGGCCGGAGCGATCACTTCGTTAACGTTCTTCACGGCGTTCAGGACGCCTTTGCCCAGGTAACGGCTCTTGTCGCCGTCACGAAGCTCAAGGGCCTCGTTCTCGCCCGTCGACGCTCCGCTCGGAACGGCAGCGCGGCCGAATGCGCCCGATACGGTACGAACTTCGACCTCGATGGTCGGATTGCCTCGCGAGTCGAGGATTTCCCTTGCGTGAATCTCTACAATCTGCATAGTTGTAATAATTTGAATTTTATGGTGTTTGAATGCTAATTCCCTGAATCGGCACGGCAAAGGTACAAAATAATTGTGAATTGCAGTTTCATTATTGTTATTTTTTTCACGACAACAGCATTCGTTTCCGCGGATTTTTCTACAAATATCGTATCTTTGTGCCGCGGCACAGACGCATAACCTGTAAACGACTTTCAATCAATGCGAAAAGTTCTTTCGTTCTCGCTCTTTCTGATGCTGGGCCTCGTCGCCTCGCAGCTGCTTCCCGGCGCACTCGGCACGGCCTATCCGGGTTTCAAGGCGACTGCCGACACCCTGCTCTACATCTGCCTGGGATTCATTATGATCAACGTCGGACGGGAGTTCGAAATCGACAAGTCGCGCTGGCGCTCCTACACCGCCGATTACTTCATCGCCATGGCCACCGCAGCGCTGCCGTGGCTGCTGATCGTCCTCTACTATATTTTCGTACTGCTGCCCTCCGACCTCTGGACCGACTCCGCGGCGTGGAAGGAGAATCTGCTGCTGAGCCGTTTCGCGGCCCCGACCTCGGCCGGTATCCTCTTCACGATGCTCGCCGCGTTAAGCCTGAAAAACAGTTGGATATACCGTAAGATCCAGGTGCTGGCTATCTTCGACGACCTGGACACCATCCTGCTGATGATCCCGCTGCAAATCCTGATGATCGGCCTCAAATGGCAGATGTTCGCCATCGTGGGCGTGGTCGTCGTACTGCTTATCGCAGGCTGGCGGTGGCAGGCGCGGTGGAACGTCCGGCAGGACTGGAAACGCATCCTGGGGCTTTCGGCGGTGGTCTGCGCCCTGACACAGGCGCTCTACATCGTCACCGCGCGGTGGTACGGACCAGAAAACAGCATACACATCGAGGTGCTGCTTCCGGCCTTCGTGATCGGCATGCTGATGAAGCACAGGGAGATCGACACCCCGACCGAACGCCGCGCCGCAACGGGCATCTCGTTCCTGTTCATGCTGCTTGTCGGCATGAGCATGCCGCTCGTGACGGGCGCTTCGGCGGCAGACGCCGCCGCGGCCGCCACCTCCATCACGGCGTCGCAGCCGATGATGCCGTGGGGCGTGCTGATCCTGCACGTCGTGGCCGTTTCGGCGCTCTCGAACATCGGGAAGCTGGTCCCGGTCTTCTTCTACCGCGACCGGAAACTGAGCGAGCGGCTCGCACTCTCGATCGGCATGTTCACCCGCGGCGAGGTGGGCGCGGGCGTCATCTTCATCGCCCTGGGATACAGCCTCGGCGGCCCGGCGCTGATCATCTCGGTGCTGACGCTGGTGCTGAACCTGATCCTCACGGGCGGCTTCGTCGTCTGGGTCAAGAAACTGGCCCTGAAAAGCTGCACACCCGAAGCATAATTTCATCGACCTCCATGAAAAGATACGCATTCATCCTGCTCGTCCTGCTGTCGGCGGGAGCCGTCCGGGCGCAGCGGTATGAGAAGAACATCCTGGGCGTCCGCGCCGGCGTCAACGTGTCGACCTGCGACATCTCGATCGAAGACGTGCGGATAAACACCGGTTCGCGCGCGGGATTCCACTTCGCCGTGACGGACCAGATCCTGCTCCACCGCAGCCTGCCCCTCTACCTCGAAACGGGCATCGGCTTTTCGAGCCGCGGCGGCAGGGCCGCCGCTGAAATCTACGGCGACATCTACAACATGACCATGCGTCCGTTCTACATGCAGGCCCCCCTGCTCGTCAACTACCATTTCCACATCCGGGATCTCCTCACGATCCAGCCCTTCGCGGGCATATACGGCGGCGTGGGCATCCGGGGCGCGATGAAGACCGAATACGGCAACGAGGATATGTTCAGCGCCCCGGGCTTCCTCTCCCGCATGGATTTCGGCGTGCGCGCGGGCGCCGGGTTCGTCATCAGACGCATCTACCTGGGCATAAGCTACGACATCGGCTGCCGCGACCTGTTCCGGGGCGGCGAATTCTTCGGCTACGCACTCCAGCCCGAAAGCGCCGAAATACGCAACAACTGCCTGACCGTAAACATCGGTTACAATTTCTGACATCCGACAGCTATCCAGCTAAAGCAAAAGCATTTACGGATATTTTTTTCATTATCCGTAAAAAATTTCGGGGGGGGGATTTTTCGAAAAAATTATCCTATATTTGCCACGTATACAAACCCAAACCCATTCATTATGAAAAAAGTATTGCTTATCATGGCCGCCATCCTGCTGGCAAATGCCGTTTCGGCGCAAAACTACGAAAAGAACATCCTGGGCGTCCGCGCCGGACTGAACCTGTCGAGCTACTCGATTTCGGCCGGAGGTGCGTCCATCAGCACCGACTCGCGGGCCTCGTTCCACGTCGCCGTGACCGATCAGATCCTGCTTTGCAACAAACTGCCCTTCTACCTCGAAACCGGGCTTGCCTTCTCGAGCCGCGGCGGCAAGGTCGACGGCGTGAGCTTCCGCCCCTCCTACCTGCAAATCCCCGTGCTGGTGAACTACCACTTCAACATCAAGGACATCGTTACGATCCAACCCTTCGCAGGTCTTTACTACGGGCTCGGCATCGGCGGCAAAGTGAAGGTCGGCGACGAGAAGGGCGACATCTTCGGAGACGAAGGCGGGTTGAAACGTTCCGACCTGGGCGTGCGTCTGGGCGCCGGCGTCGTCTGGAAACGCATTTACTTCGGGCTGGGCTACGACATCGGCTGCCTGAATCTGGTCAAGGAGAGCGACGGCGAGGGCACGATGCGCAACAACTGCTTCACGATCAGCGTCGGATACAATTTCTAATCCGCCCCTGCGCCAATAAAAAAGGGACGTCCTCGTCGGGCGTCCCTTTTCCGTTCCGCATAAACGGTCATTCCCGCAGCAGCACCGACGAATCGCCGTAGCTCAAAAAGCGGAAGCCGTGGCCGAGGGCGTAGTCGTAAATCCGCCGCCACCCGTCGCCCACAAAGGCCGAAACCAGCAGCAGCAGCGTCGATTTGGGCTGGTGGAAATTGGTGACGATATTGTGCACGATGCGGAACTCGTAGTCCAGCGGCGTGATCATAATCTGCGTCGAGGCTTTCAGCCGGTCCAGCCCCTCGCGCTCCATATACCCCGACAACTCCTGCAACGCCTCGCGGCCCGAAAACTCCGCGGGAATGTCGTACAGCTCCCACTGCCCCACGACCCGCCCGGCATCGGGCGTCCCGGCCGTGCGGATGCGCCACGCAAGGGCCGCAAGCGATTCCAGAGTACGCACCGAGGTGGTTCCCACGGCGGTGATATGCCCCCACTTCTCCAGCAGGCGGACCACCGTCGCACGGCGCACCTCGAAATGCTCGGTGTGCATCGGATGCCGCGCGGCGTCCTCGTCCTTGACGGGCAGGAACGTGCCCGCCCCGACATGGAGCGTCACCTCCTCGAAGGCGAATCCGCGCACCTTCATCTCCCCGATCAGCTCGGGCGTGAAATGCAGCCCGGCGGTCGGTGCGGCCACCGAACCTTCGAACTTCGAATAGACCGTCTGGTAGCGCGTGTTGTCGATCTCCTCGCTCTCGCGGTTCAGGTAGGGCGGAATCGGAATCCGCCCGAGGTATTCGAGCAGCTGCCCGAAGGTCATCGGGGCCGTCCACTCGAAACGCACGACGCACTCGCGGCCGTGGTCCTCGACGATCCATGCACGAAGGTGCTCGGCGCAGCCCCCGCGTTCGAAATTGATCTCCACGTACCCCTCTTTCCACTTCTTGCGGTTGCCCACGATGCACGACCATGTGCAGCCGCCCGTGACGGCGAACGCCCGCTCGTAGTCGGCCGGGTCGTGCGGCTCGAGACAGAAGACCTCGATGCGCGCCCCGGAGAGCTTGTGCATGACGATCCGCGCCCGGATCACCTTCGTGTTGTTGAAAACCAGCAGCTCCCCGGCCGGCAGCACGTCGCCGATGTCGGCGAAACGCTTTTCCGCGATTTCTCCGCCGCGCCAGACGAGCAGCTTCGAGGCGCTGCGCTCGGCGAGCGGGAATTTGGCGATCCGCTCGTCCGGAAGGTCGTAATCGAAGCGGCTGATGTCGATATGTCGTTCCATATTTTGCCCGAAATTATGCGGCAAAGTTACTATTTTTTGTAACTTTGCGGCGCTGCAAGGCAATAGAAAAAGGAAAAACCCATGAAAACCGACTTTCTGGTTATCGGTTCCGGCGCCGCGGGCCTTTCGTTCGCGCTGAAAGCCGCAGCCCACGGACACGTTACGATCGTCACCAAGGGCGCGATCGAAGAGTGCAACACCAATTATGCACAAGGCGGCATCTGCTCGGTAACGTACGCTCCCGACACATTCGAGAAACACATCCGCGACACGCTGGTCTGCGGCGCAGGCAAATGCGACGAGAAGGCCGTGGAACTGGTCGTGCGGCGGGCCCCGGAACTGATCGCCGACCTCATAGCCTGGGGCACGCGTTTCGACAAGACCCCCGACGGGCGTTTCGAGCTCAACCGCGAAGGCGGACACTCGGAGCACCGCATCCTCCACCACGAGGACCTCACGGGAGCCGAGATCGAACGGGCGCTCGTGCAGTCGGTGAGGGAGCATCCGAACATCACGGTTCTCGAACGCCACTTCGCCATCGACCTGCTGACGCAGCACCATCTGGGCGAATTCGTCACGCGCCACACGCGCGGACTGGCCTCGTTCGGGGCCTACGTCCTGAATCTCGACACCAACGAGATCGAGACCATGCTTTCGAAATTCACCGTCGTGGCCACGGGCGGCTGCGGCAACGTCTACTCCACGACCTCGAACCCCGTGGTCGCCACGGGCGACGGCATCGCCATGTGCCACCGCGCCAAGGCGATGACCGAGAACATGGAGTTCATCCAGTTCCACCCCACGACGCTCTACAACCCCGGCGAGAAGCCCAACTTCCTGATCACCGAAGCCATGCGCGGCTTCGGGGCCATCCTGCGGCTGCCCGACGGCAAGGAGTTCATGGACAAATACCACCCGATGAAATCCCTCGCGCCGCGCGACGTGGTGGCCCGCGCCATCTACCGCGAGATGACCAAACGGGGTTCCGACTTCGTCTACCTCGACGTGACGCACAAGGACCCCGAGGCCGTGAAGAGCCATTTCCCGAACATCTATGAAAAATGCCGCTCGATCGGCATCGACATCACCAAAGACTGGATTCCCGTGACCCCTGCGGCGCACTACTGCTGCGGCGGCGTGAAGGTCGACACCAACGGCGAAACCTCCGTGAAACGGCTCTACGCGCTGGGCGAGACCTCGTGCACGGGGCTGCACGGCGCCAACCGTCTGGCCTCGAACTCGCTGATCGAAGCGGTGGTCTACGCCGACCAGGCCGCGCGCCACACGGCGTCGCTGCTGGAGAAAGTCGATTTTCAGGAGGGCATTCCCGACTGGGATTTCGAAGGCACGCAGCACACCGAGGAGATGCTGATGATCATCCAGTCGAAGCGCGAGATGCAGACGATCATGTCCAACTACGTGGGCATCGTGCGGTCGAACCTCTCGCTCAAGCGCGCCATGCACCGGCTGGAAATTCTCTGGCAGGAGACCGAGGAACTTTACAACAAGACCAAGCCCAACCGCGAACTGTGCGAGCTGCGGAACATGATCGCCATCGCCTACCTGGTCATCAAGCAGGGCCGCGAGATCAAGGAGTCCGTAGGCTGCCACTACAACGCCGATTACCCGAAAGAATAACGCATGACACAACAGGAAGAGATAACCCGGCGGCGGACCTTCGCCGTCATCGCCCACCCCGACGCGGGCAAAACCACCCTTACGGAAAAACTGCTGCTGTTCGGCGGCGCCATCCACGTGGCCGGAGCCGTCAAGAGCAACAAGATCAAGAAGGGCGCCACGTCCGACTTCATGGAGATCGAACGCCAGCGAGGCATCTCGGTGGCCACGGCCGTGATGGGATTCGAATACCGGGGCTGCAAGATCAACATCCTCGACACCCCGGGCCACGAGGATTTCGCCGAGGACACCTACCGCACGCTGACGGCCGTCGACTCGGTGATCATCGTCATCGACGGCGCCAAGGGCGTCGAGGCCCAGACCCGCAAGCTGATGGAGGTCTGCCGCATGCGCCAAACCCCCGTGATCGTCTTCATCAACAAGCTCGACCGCCCGTCGAAAGAGCCGTTCGACCTGCTGGACGAGGTGGAGAAGGAACTGCATATCCGCGTGCGGCCGCTGGCCTTCCCGATCTCGAACGGACCCACGTTCAAGGGCGTCTACAACCTTTACGAGAAGAACCTCTCGCTCTTCACGTCGGACGAAAAGCTCACGGCCGACGCCTCGACGGCCGAAATCTCGGACCTCGCCTCGCAGGAACTCGAAGGCTACATCGGCGAGAAGTTCGCCGCCCAGCTGCGTTCCGACGTGGAACTGGTCGAGGGCGTCTACGACCAGTTCGACCGCGACGCCTACCTGCGGGGCGAACTGGCCCCGGTGTTCTTCGGCTCGGCGGTGAACAATTTCGGCGTGCGCGAACTGCTCGAATGCTTCGTGCGCATCGCCCCTTCGCCGCGCCCGGCGCCGACCGAAACCCGGCAGGTGGAGCCTGCGGAGCCGAAAATGACCGGCTTCGTCTTCAAGATCCACGCCAACATGGACCCCAACCACCGCGACCGCATCGCGTTCCTGAAGATCTGTTCCGGCACGTTCGAACGGAATAGGAACTACCTCCACGTACGCAGCGGCAAGCAGTTGAAATTCTCCTCCCCGACGGCCTTCATGGCCGAGAAAAAGTCGGTGATCGACTTCGCCTATCCGGGCGACATCGTGGGTCTGCACGACACGGGGAACTTCAAGATCGGCGACACCTTCACCGAAGGCGAGAAGCTCCGCTTCACCGGAATTCCGTCGTTCGCCCCCGAGCAGTTCCGCTACATCGAGAACGCCGACCCGCTGAAATTCAAGCAACTGGCCAAAGGCATCGACCAGCTGATGGACGAGGGCGTGGCGCAGCTGTTCACAAGCTCGCTCAACGGCCGCAAGATCATCGGCACGGTGGGCGCGCTCCAGTTCGAGGTCATCCAGTACCGTCTGGAGCACGAGTACAACGCCGCGTGCCGCTGGGAGCCGATCTCGATCTACAAGGCCTGCTGGATCGACAGCGACAACGCCGCGCAGTTGGCCGACTTCAAGCGCCGCAAGCACACCAACATGGCCGTGGACAAGCACGGCCGCGACGTTTTCCTCGCCGACACCAGCTACGGGCTGGCTCTCGCGCAGGAGAACTTCAAGGATATCCGCTTCCACTTCACCTCGGAGTTTTAGGACGCCGCCTGACACTAAAAAACCGCCGGAGCATTCGACTCCGGCGGTTTTTCACATCAGGCTGCCGCACATCAGATCATCGGGACCTCGATGACCAGCAGCCGTGCGTTTTCGGAAGCGCGGATCAGAAAATCGTCGGCGTCCGATATGCCCATGCCGTCACGGGGACCGAGCGGTTCGCCCGCGACCTCGGCCGTGCCTTCGATCACGAAAACATAGGCCCCGTTGCCGTGAAGATTCATGCGATACCGGGCTTCCCGCCCGGCGTCGAGGTCGAGCGTATGGAACCATGCCGTCTGGTGAATCCATCCCACGTGTTCCCCGCCGCGGCCTTCGGGAGCCACGATCAGCCGGAACTCGTTGCGCTTCGCGGGCGCGAGTTCGATCTGGTTGTAACGGGGCGTATGGCCCTCGGCGTCGGTGATGACCCAGATCTGCAGGAACTTCACCGGCTCCTCGCGGCTGGCGTTCATCTCGCTGTGCGTGATGCCCGTACCGGCGGTCATCACCTGCAATTCGCCCGGCTTGAGGAGCTGCATGTTGCCCATGCTGTCGCCGTGCCTCAAGGCGCCCGAGAGAACGAGCGAAACGATCTCCATATTCTCGTGGGGATGCGTTCCGAACCCCTCGCCCGGGGCCACGGTATCGTCGTTGAGCACGCGCAGGGCGCCGAAATGAATCCGCCCGGGATCGTAGTATCCGGCGAAGCTGAAAGTATGGTGGGTCCGGAGCCAGCCGTGATCGGCATACCCGCGGGTCGCGGCTCTGTGAATCGTCTTTTTCATAATTTGCATTCATTCAATAATCATTGAATACAAACGCAAATCATATGCCGGTTATTGCGTCACTCCAACTCCAGGTTGCTCACCCGGTCGGTCGTCGCGAACCCGAAATCGGGATAGACGTAAAGCCCGAAACGCGGCTCGGTCTCGCCGTGCGTATAGGCCCAGATCGAAGCGTAGTCCTCGGGGTCCTCGCCCATCTTGCCCAGCTGGCGCAGGTAGGCGGCCAGCGACTTGTTCTCGACGATGAAGATTTCGCCCATACTGTCGATGATCGGGCTGTGGCGGCGCGTCCGGTCGTGGTCGAAACGCAGCAGACGCTTGCCCTCGGCCGTGATGCCCACCAGCCGGAACGACATGCTCTTGCCGATGGCCGGAAGGTTCAGCACGCTGCGGTCCGTGGCCAGAAACGGCAGGTGGTGACGACGCATGAAGCAGCGGATTTTCGCAGCCGTATCCGTCCCGTCAGCCAGCAAATCGTCGAGTTCGGCCGCCTGCTCCGGAGTGAGCCGCCCGTAAACCTTCTCCTCGACCTGCTCCTGCATCGAGCGGCTGTTGGGGGTGAAAACGGCGTAATTCTCCTGAAACCCCTTGACCGAGAAGGTGTAGTAGCAGACCACACCGAGCGAATTTAGCACCTGGCGCAGGCGTGTGGTGTGCCCGCGGCGCGAAGCGGCCACGGTGTAGACCAGCTGGTTGGTGATGAGCCACCCCGCCGAAAGGATCTTCCGGATGGCCTCCTCGGCTTCGGGCGTCACTTCGAGCGGCGTCTGGAAATGGGTCTGGATGATGAACTGCTTCACGCCGACGGCCGAGGCCTTCTCGCGGAATTCGCGGAGGATTTCGACCAGTTCATCGTTGACGCGCATCGGCAGATAGGCCGGCAGGCGCGACCCGAGGCGCACACGCTGCAATTCGGCGTACTTCTCCCCGTCGGGGCGTCGGGCATTGGCCCGGCGCTTGCGGCCGGCCATGCGGCAGACCGCTTCGAGAATGTTACGCAGGGTTTTGTTCTGGCTCATCAGGGCGTCGCCGCCCGTGATGAGGATGTCGCGCAGCTGGGTGTCCTCCTCGAAATAATTCATCAGGCGGCGCAGCTTGTGGTCCCAGCTCTCCTTGGGGCGCAGGGTCTCGAATTCGAAATTGAGGCGTTCGCTCTGGAAGTCGTACATGCGCTGGCACGAGGCGCACAGCCCGCCGCAGGCGCGGCCCATCGTGTCGGGAATCAGGATCGCCACCTCCGGGTAACGGCGGTGGATGTTGTGTCCGTCGGGCAGCAGCCACCCGGCGGCATTGGGTCGTCCGGCCTCGACGACGTCCTCGCGCTCCCAGGCGCGGATCTGCCCGTAGGTTTCGACCAGCTGCGGCGAATAAAGAATGTAACTGCGGATGGCGGCATCGTCGTAGCCGCCGCCCGTGACGTCGAGCAGCGAAAGGTAATAGGGCGTGGCGAAGAAGGGCATTCCCTTCTTGCGGGCCTTCGAGAGCAGATACATCGTCTCCGACGAGAGCGAGCCAGCCAGAAAGCGGTTCAGTTCCGAGGGGCTTTTCACGGCCATCGCCAGCTGGAAGCGGAAATCGCCCCACCAGGCGGCCACCTGCCGGTACTTCTCCTCGTAGGTCATGCCGTCGGCGAACTGGAAGCGCGACGGAACCTTCGACTTGCGGTTCCCGATCTTCTGGATCAGCAGGTGGAGCATCCGTTCGCGGTTGTCGGCGCGGATGGCCCGCACCCCGTCGTCCTGTCCCGAGAGCCAGCGTTCGGTGCGGCTGCGCACGCGCCGGGGCGAAGGCAGCGGAATCTCCGGAGCATCCAGCAGGCGGAAGAGATGGTACAGATCGACGAACAGGTCGGAAGGCATTTCGGGGTTTTCGAGCCTTCCGGTAAGAAACTGCCACAGCAGCGTGAGGGTCCTGACTTCCAGCTGCCGGTCGGTGGATAATTCGCGGACGCTGCGTCCGTCGTAGTCGATCAACAGTCGAATCTGCTCCGCCGCTTCGCCTTCCGCCGCCCGGTGTGCGTCCACGAACTCCCGGAGGCCCATGCGAAACCGTTCGCCGTCGCCGCTGGCGTCGGCAAGGGCCGCAAGGCCGGGAAACTCCTGACGATAAAGCAGTACGAGTTGGGAAAGGGTCAGTGCAAGCATTTTCTTTTGTTTCATAAGCATTGTCTTTTTAGAAATGGAACCATTCAAAACAGGCCGGCAGGAGCGGGGATATTCCGGCCTTCGGGTTATATGCGGGGCAACAATATAGTAAAAATTTTTAAGATCACAAGAACCCTCCCTGTAAATTCCTGAACTTTCGGCCGAAAATCCGTCAAATTTTCAAAAACACGCCCTTGAAGGCCTCTTCACCGGGTAAAAACGAAAGGTTTCGTTATATAACTTGCGAAAGTTTCGTTTTTTTATTATTTTTGTTCCGACACAACATTTGCCACCCCCAAACCACCGAAAAATGAAAAGACTGCTGTTGCTCGCACTCTTCGCCGCCACGGCGGCCTCGGCGAAAGCCCCCGCCGAACGCTGGCTCGATCCCGAATGCTTCGAAGTCGGCCGCGCGCCGATGCGCACGAGTTTCATCGCCTTCCCCACGGCCGCCGAAGCCATTCCCGAGAACGACTACACCCGCTCGCCCTTCTACCGCACGCTCAACGGCGAATGGTCCTTCCTGCGCGTGGACCGACCGGGAGCCGAACCCGAAGGGTTCTTCCGCTCCGGACACGACGACTCGTCGTGGGGCACAATGCCCGTGCCGGGAATCTGGGAGCTGAACGGCTGCGGCGACCCGGTCTACACGAACAAACCCTACCCGTGGCACAAGTTCTTCGAGGTGAAACCTCCGCTGATTCCCCATGAACAGAATTACACGGGCCTCTACCGCCGCACGGTGACCGTTCCCGCCGACTGGAAGGGCCGCGACATATTCATTCACATCGGCTCGGCCACCTCGAACGTGACGCTCTGGGTCAACGGCCACGAAGCGGGTTACAGCGAAGACAGCAAACTCGAAGCCGAATTCGACATCACCCGTTACCTGACGCCGGGCAGCGACAACCTGATCGTGATGCGCGTCAACCGCTGGTGCGACGGTTCGTTCCTCGAAGACCAGGACTTCTGGCGGCTTTCGGGCATCGGCCGCGACTGCTACCTCTACGCCCGTGACAAACGCCGGCTGGCCGACGTACGGCTGACGCCCGATCTGGTCGACGATTACCGCAACGGCACGCTCCGCGCCGAAATCGCCACGACGCCGGGCATCGGCAGCGTACGGCTGACGCTCCGCGACGCGGCGGGCCGCACGCTCGACGCGCGCACGCTCCGCCCCCGCCGCAACGCAGCCGAAACGACGTTCGAAGTCGCCGCCCCGAAGCAGTGGAGCGCCGAAGCCCCGAACCTCTACACGCTCACGGCCGAAGCCCTGGCCGCCGACGGCTCGGTGACCGAAGCCGCGGCCTTCCGCGTCGGATTCCGCAAGGTCGAGATCCGCGGCGGGCAGCTGTTAGTCAACGGCAAACCGATCCTCATCAAAGGCGTCAACCGGCACGAAATGGAGCCGAACACGGGTTATTATGTCACGCGCGAAGAGATGGTGCGCGACATCCGCGAGATGAAACGCCTCAACATGAACGCCGTGCGCACGTGCCACTACCCCGACACGCCGCTGTGGTACGACCTCTGCGACGAGTACGGTCTCTACGTCGTGGACGAAGCCAACGTCGAATCGCACGGCTACCACTACCGCGACAAGTCGAAGAACCTCGCCGGCAACCCCGCCTTCGCCGCCGCGCACCTCGACCGCAACCGCCGCATGGTGCTGCGCGACTACAACCACCCTTCGATCATCGTCTGGAGCACGGGAAACGAGGCCGGAAACGGCCCCAACTTCGAACGCTGCTACGACTGGATCAAAGCCTTCGACCCGTCGCGCCCCGTGCAATACGAGCAGGCCTCCTACCACGGAGACTACAACACCGACATCGTCTGCCCGATGTACTGGAGCTACGGGCAGTGTGAGAAATACCTCGCCGAGAATCCCCAGAAACCCCTGATCCAGTGCGAATACGCCCATGCCATGGGCAACTCGATGGGCGGATTCAAGGAGTACTGGGACATGATCCGCCGCGAACCCAAATACCAGGGCGGATTCATCTGGGACTTCGCCGACCAGGCCCTTGCCTGGCGCAGTCCCGAAGGCCGGCTGACCTACCGTTACGGCGGCGACTACAACGACACGGACGCTTCGGACAGCACCTTCTGCTGCAACGGCGTGCTGGCCTCCGACCGCTCGTGGCATCCCCACGCCTACGAGGTGAAGCACCAGCACCGGCCGATTCACACCACGCCCCGCGACCTGAAAAACGGCGTCGTGAACGTCTATAACGAGAATTTCTTCACAGACCTTTCGCCCTACCGCCTGCTCTGGGAGATCACCTCCGACGGACAGCCCGTGTTGAGCGGCACGGTCGAGCGTCTCGACGTGGCTCCGCAGACCACCGCCGCCGTGACGCTGGGCTACAAACCCGAACAGGTCTATGCCTTGGGCGGCGAACTGCTGCTCACGGTGCGTTACCAGCTCCGCGAACGGCAGGGACTGCTCGACGCACTTTATGAAGTCGCCGCCGACCAGTTGACGCTGCGCGGGGACGACCCCGCGGCACGCTTCGCCGCGACCGCTCCCGCCGGGACGCTCCGCGTGGCGGACAAAACCGTTTCGGGCGAAGGATTCTCGGTCTCGTTCGATCCGAAGAGCGGCTTCATCCGTTCCTACCGCCTGCGCAACGTCGAGCTGCTGGCCGGTCCCGTGCGGCCCAACTTCTACCGCGCAGCCACGGACAACGACCTCGGCGTGCGCCAGACCGGGAAATACCCCGACAGCCAGATGTGGGCCAAAGCCGAACCGCAGCTCACAGGCTTCGCCCTTACGCCCGGCGACAGCGAAGTGAAAGCCATCGCAGACTACACGCTCCCAAACGTCGGTGCGAAACTGAATCTGACGTATTCGATCGCTGCCGACGGTTCGGTCCGCGTCAGCGAAACGATGACCGCCGACCCCGCGCGCAAGGACGTCGCCGACCTGATGCGCTTCGGCATGGCCTTCGAAACCCCGGGCATGTTCGACGCCGTGGAATATTACGGCCGCGGCCCGATGGAGAACTACGCCGACCGCTCCGGCGCCGCCTTCGTGGGGCGCTACGCCCAGCGTGTCGCCGACCAGTTCCATATGAAATACGTCAGCCCGCAGGAGTCGGGAACGCGCAGCGGACTGCGCTGGTGGCGGCTGACCGACGACTCGGGCCTGGGCGTGGAGATCTGCTCCGACCGCCACTTCTCGGCATCGGCCATCCCGTTTGCCATCCCGCAGCTCGACAACGGCTCGCCGGAATATGTCCGCCACCCGGGCGACCTCGTGCCCGACGGCCGCACGCACGTCAATATCGAGAGCGTCCAGTCCGGACTGGGTTGCGTCAACAGCTGGGGACGGCTCCCCCGCCCCGAATACCTGCTGCCCTACGGCGACTACTCATTCAACTTCCTGCTGCAGCCCGTCACCGGAGGACGGTAGCCGACGGACAACCAACGCAAAAGCCGCAACCTAAAAAGGTTGCGGCTTTTGCGTTTACATATAACGGACAAGTCCCAAAGCATGAACTCCGGGACCTGCCAATACACCGCCGTTACTATTTTTACCTTTTCGTTTGAAGATATGCTTCGTGAAGACAGTAATATTTCATTTTGAACAACACGTAGGCAATGGAAAGCAATACGACTACAATCCCGAAATAAACCCATCCGTTGACTGGCAGATAGATGGCTCCGAACGAGATCACAACCTGCAAAAGTGCATAGGCCGCAGAAACAACTACATAATGTGGCATGCTCGACAAATGGGCTGCAAAGTGAACGGACTTCCTCAAGGAGTGTACAACCGACAGCAAAACCGGTAAGACCACCTACATCCACAAACGCCTCAAAACGCCTATCTGAACTTAAAACGAAACAAGCCGCGGCTGTGGACATTTTTCCCGAATACGAACAATGCGCTCGAAGGGATATCTACGATACATTAAAACCAAATTGAGGGAGCACAGCGATATTACTAAACTACGCAGAATCAGTCTCATTCAGGAATATACAGCACGTCATTGAATGTAACCTACTTTTTTACAATTAAGCTCACAACGTACATTTGCGACACACAACAAAAAAGAAAAGCGGACGACAATTCATTGATTACCCCCCCCTCAAAACAGGGATCGGACCCAAATGTTTTTGCCCTTTATGCATCAATATGTTATAACAGTTCTTTATTTTTAAGGTCACGGGGTTGTAGCGATCGTTTTACACTTTATGACATCTCTATACTGTGATATAAAAATGCGAATTATTTTTAATATTTCCAATAGGTAGATAATTGGCAATGTTTCGGAATTTTCAGAGTTATCCTTTTTTGCAATAAATTCATCAAGCGTCTCGCAGCCACTTTCGTCTCATAAATTACTGATGATTCTATTACTTCAACCGTGTGCCATGTTCCTGCAAGTATTACACAACCGAAGTTACATACTGATGGGGCAAGATGAAAGCGTTTTATCTCTATTGTCCATTTTTTAAAGACGCAAGGTATTCTTCATGCAAATGATAATACTTCTTTTTAAACAACACATATATCAATGCAAGCACAATAATTGCGCTTATCAAATAAATCCAATGCGCTACGACCGTATCAGGACACAAGTACACAAAGCCAAGCGAAATCACCAATTGCAGCAACGCATAGAAACTCGAAACCTTAACGTGACCTATCTTCAACTCATTCGCCATAAGTTGGTACACATGCTTACGATGCGCCTCACCAAGATTTTCATGCAACAGAATACGATGCACAATAGTCAAGCAGCCATCCACACCATATACGAGAAGGAAGATCAGGAAGGTTACATCTCCAGTTGCGAGTACAAGATTACCAATCAGAAACAGAAGTATATATGCAATCCCGATTGAACCCACATCACCAGCAAAGCATTTTGCCTTTCCCTTTTGGCGAAAATTGAAGAAACAGAATACGATATCAGCCAACACTACTGTCACAATCAACGACTGTTCCACAAAATCCATTGTATTATTCAGCAAGGCGAGTGGAATCAAAGATGCCATAGCATAGGCACCCGTTATACCATTTACGCCATCCATAAAGTTAATCACGTTTGACGCACCCACACATACGATAAGAGCCAAAATTACTATCCGCCACATATCCAAGTGCAAAATGTCCAACTGATAAAACATCATCGCCATGGCAATAAATTGAGCCACTAGTCTTACAAAATCGGGCAGAGATCGGATATCATCTATGAAACTAACACCGGCAACGAGAGTCACAGCCAAAAGGAACCAGATATATGGGAAGCTCAAAAATACGCTCCATATCCAAAGACTAAAAAGAAAAATAATTCCACCACCCCTCAGAACAATCGTCGAATGGCTCGACCTCTCATTAGGCTTATCAATAATGTTGAATGTATCAGCAATCTTAAAGTATACCAACTCTAAAGCAATAAGAATTACGAAGATGATTCCGTATATGAGAATAGTATTCATAAACAATATTACATTTTATGATTATCGTTTTAACATCCTACTATCTCATCAAGGTTCCTCAAACATTTCTCCTTCATAAAATTTTCTTCATAGAAGGCTCTACCAGAGGCACCCTTTTGAGCCAACGTCTCCTTGGCGGTTTCGGAGAGCCGGACTACAAGTTTAGCAAGCGATTGTGCATCACCAGGTGCCACATGCCATCCGCATTCAGCATCCTTCACCACTTCAGCGCCCTCACCATTTAGACTTGCAATGATAGGACGACCCGCAGCCATATACGAACTGATCTTTGCAGGAGCATACAAATTGAATAGAGGCGAATCCGTAAGCGAAACCAACATTACATCTGCTTTTTTAAAAAACAGAGGCATAGTTTCAGACGGATACCTTCCCAAAGTCAATACCGTCTCTTCAAGCCCATGTTCCTTTACAAACTGCTGTACCCAAGACATCCTGCGTCCATCACCCACAATCACCCATTTAATATCTTTGCGCTCTTTTGTCAGCAATGCAGCTTGTAGATTGCATTCCATTCCGTGAGCTTCTCCTACAGCACCAGCAAACATCACCTTGAAGTTTCTTTCATCAAAAACCATTTCTTCATCAATCCCCTTCTCATTTAAAATATCCGCGAGATTCGTGCAATCCATGTTCGAACCATTACCATCTGACCATTGAGGATAATACACAATCTTATCCTTGTAATTCCCATACTTCAGAATATTCAGATCAAAACTCTTCGAACTAGTCAGTATCTTATCACTCCACTTGTATTCACTCTTTACAAAGTGATTAAAGAATCCCAGAATATGTCTATTGTTGATACCTCCTGCAGCAGCCAGACTCTCCGGCCACAAATCCAGCACCCAAGTATAGAGAGGCACCTTACGAAGTTTCTTATAAAGAACACCAGGAGCTGACATCATAACTGGCGATAACTGCTGCACAAACACAAAATCGTACTTATGGCTGATAGCGAGAAACAGCACATATCCCCAAGCCACTATGAAATAGCTGAAATAATTCAGAATCAGCATAATCTTATTGTTGCCACGAGGAAAGATAGGCAGACGTGTCACTCGTACTCCATTCACCACCTGATTTCTGTTCTTAAACATCCCATACCCTTTATGGAATACCCCATCCGGATAGTTCGGAATGCCGGTCACTACATGCACATCATGTCCCTCCTCTGCCCAATGAAAGGCGACATCATTACCACGAAATATCTCAGGGTAGAAATACTGGCACACGAACAGTATTTTCTTCTTATTACCCATATACCTTACTTTATGCGATTATGCGATATTTACCTAACCAATTTTTGTATGCAACGGCAACTACCATCAGTCCATCGAAGAGAATCTGGCCGAAATATCGGCGATTGAATTTTGTAGCAGAATGTTGAGATAAATCCGTAAGTACTTGGAATTGATATGATACTATACATCCAGCAACGCTAAAAGTCTGTTGCCGGCAAGATGATTTAATGGAGATAGTCTCTTCCACAAATGAGGAGACATTTGTATTATATGGATCTTGAATTATCCGATATGATTGCAGAATTGGAGTTAACATACAATTAATTGCAGCAAGACTCCTCCTACTTTTTCTTAAAAAAACAAACGACCAGAAAAAAATAGAGATATTATAGATTAAATATTCTTTACAGCCCTTTTTTCCGATGCAAGATTATCTATCGTTCTTTTATAGGAATTTATTCACCAAATAAAATATTCTTTTACTTAAGAAATAAGAATGAGATAAAGTTCTTACAATAATTGACGGATATGATTTTAGGGTTGTGCAATGCTTATTTGCTTCAAATGTTACAAGAACCAATTTATATTCAGAGTATGAAATAATTTTGGCAGATGAGTGGAGTATTCCTCTTACCCAGAGCGGCAGCAAGTATTTCTTCACAAAAGGAGCAGCATTCTCTGACCTCTGATAAAGATTTTGCAAGTCTAGGAAGAAAGGATATGCTTTTATAATTTTCTGTACACCGGATGCTGTCATTATCGAACCAGGGCGGTGAAGGTAGTTGTACAAAGGTTTTTTGATATGCACAACCTCATCTACATGAAGAAGGGCTTTCCAAATGAATAATTGATCTTCTCCATATGGATTATTTTCAAAAGTCAAATTGTTATCTTTGTACCAATTGATATTCAGCAATGATCCAGGAGCTAAAATCCTAATCTGACGTTTTAGGAACAATACTTGTATTTGAGAGCGTGAATATATTTCGATACCATGATCATATCCAGCAGCCTTGAATGCCTCTTCTTCTGTTACATCCTGAAAATCTGAAATGATATACTTCACATTGGGTACTGTTTCTATTACTCTTTTGAAATAGTCCAACGTGTCAGGGTGAATAATATCATCACTATCAGGAAAATACACAAACTCACCCTTTGCTATGGCAAAGCCTGCATTTCTGGCACTTGACAAACCAACATTCTTTTGATGGACAACTCGCACCTGAGGATATTGAGCAGCATACTCATCACAAATTTTAGGGCAGTTATCAGGTGAACCATCATCCACTAATATCAACTCATAATCTGATATGGTTTGGTTGAGAATTGACTGAATTGAATTTCGAAGATATTTCTCAACATTATATACGGGCATTACAACAGAGAATTTAGGTTGCATGTTTCATCTGTTTTATTGTTAAGCAATTAGAGATAAACATATGCTTTATGGCTTCATATAACCAATCAATATGACTATGAAACGGTATAATGACACTTACTGTTTTCATCATAATAAATTCAAGAATTCCATGTCGACATTAATCCTTGGCAAATAGTATATCTTCAATAGCGAAGGCTTCGTGATAGGACAAGCCACAGTACCAAAGGCATATTTATACACATCTCCCGCCAGGTGCTTGTTAGCATAACCACAAGCGTAATACGAACCATACGGAAAAGCAAACATCTCAACTGGCTTTCCAATTATCTGCTCCAGTTCACATTTGGAATCTTTCAGATCACGCAAGGCCTGTTTCCAACTGAACAAGGCAAACTCTCCATGGCTAACCCCGTGAGAGCCTATTGTGCAAAGTTCACATTTAGACATTTCAACGAGTTGCTCCTTTGTAATGAAACCATCCTTATTCAAAAGCGATACGTTCACAAAAAGGGTGAAAGGAATACTTGCTTCTTTCAGCAGAGGATACGCATTGTAATAGAAGTTTTCAGGCACATCGTCTATGGTAAGAGCATAAAAATCTTCCTCTCGTTCCCAATTCTCCAGGCGGATTGTATTCTTGGATTTCAGCCACACGAGGAATCGTCTGCATTGTTCAGTAGAGATGCGATAGGGTTCTGTCTCTTCATCCTGTATTTCGTCCCCTACCCAATGCAGCATCAGTACTCGTCCTTGCGGAGCAAAGATTTTGGAAACATTTATATGGAATAGATGACAACATTTCCCCATGAAACGTCTTAATAATTTCATTAAATTGGATTTTTTATAAACATCCCAGGATAATTATAATGCAAAATCTTAGCAGGTACGCCTCCCACAGTTGCATTATCAGGCACATCCTTCGTCACAACAGCGTTTGCTCCTACTGTTACATTATTACCAATCTTTATGTCACCAATAATTACAGCCCCAGCACCAACAAAACAATTATCTCCGATTATCGGGGCTTTTCCTCTGCCATTACCACCTATTGTCACAAACTGATGCAACGTGCAGTTTTTTCCGATTTTGGCGTTATAGTGAACAACTATCGGTAAACAATGTGGTAGTTCCAACCCCGGTCCTATAGTGCACATTTCCGAAATCTGGACACCGTACTTTCTTGTTAGTCTAACTCGTTGAATCTTTGCAAATGTGCGAATAACGCGATTATTTGACTTACAGCACCTGAACCAAAAAATAAATTTTAGACTGGAGTTCCTTGCGAGAAAGACGTTACGAAAGATGCGCGCGAAGGCCCCCATCACATCGAGACATATCATTAAAAATCAAGTATTTAATATCCATTGATTTCATTTACCCTCAAACACTTTTTTAATGAGATTCAACTGATAGTGTGGATTCCAATAGTCATCAATCTCCTTGTAGCATGTCTTACGAACCTCCTCACGGCACCCGCTTTTTAAAGCAAACCACCGCGAGATACTACGAGCAAGGTCATCAACGTTGTCATATTCAAAGAAGTCACCCGTCTGCCCAGGAATGATTGACTCAAACTCAGGCATCTGCCGCTTAAAGTTATTGTGGGAAATAGCAGGACAACCGAACATCAGCACATGCATCGCTGTAAGTCCGATATTGCCAGGAGCTACACAAAGGTCTGCATTATATATGAGTTCGGCATTCGTTTTCTCATCGAAGCATGCACCGTAGAACCACGTATTATCCCGAAGTTGATATTTAGCAACTTCTGCTTCCAATAATTGACGCATTTCACCATCCCCAACAAAAGCGATATTATAGTTCTCGCCCTTTTGCTTGAGAATGCCTACGGCCTTTACAATCTGATCAAGTTTCTTGACGGAAGTTAAACGGCCAATGAAGACGACTGTTGGAAAGTCATTCTTGAAATGCTCTTTGTAAATATTAGACTCAACTATGCTATTGCGAAGTTCCAACTGCTTATCGTAATCAAGCGAGTTCCTAATAACATGAAGTTTTCTAGCATCGAAGCCATTCTTAATCATTTCACTTTTGGCATAGTTTCCATATAAGAAGAAACCATCCACCTTTTTGAAGAAAAATTTTTTGACGATCTTTTGAAAACGAGATTCCTTGCCATACCATCCATGAGTCCATAGATAAATCTTGGAATAATTCATACCCTTTCCCATTCTCTGAAGGAGCCACCACTCAGATAAACTTCGAATAACTCCTGGGCAAATAATAGCGTCATACCGCTGAAGGTTTAGCTTCTTGATTCCTTTATAGTACACGACTGTGCCTAGAACTTTCGTCTCTTCCATGGATAGGTCACAATGCTTGAGCAAAGAGTAATCGAACAACTTCAGATTACGCTTCGCATTACCACAGAAGAACCAATCCACATCCAGTTCTTTGTCCATCAACTTATATATCGCTTCCCTATATGATGGTGCATAAGGGAAGAGCATCGCAATTTTCTTTGCCATATAATTACATTTCTATTTCGGCTTTGGCAGACAGCATCGAATTGCAATGTGTCGCATCCACTTATGCTATTAGAAATCTATATTTGATGTTACTGCATTCTTAACATCCTCTCAATTGCCCACCGATGGCTTTCGCATTGAAAATTATTGAGCATCATCGGGATATCCGGACCTTTCAGCAAACCATAGGCTGCATGAGAAAGAACGTGTATGTTGGTAGTTGGAGCAATCGCTGCCAAACCTCTGAGCAGGTAGAGTTTATATTCTGGCCAAAGAGCTTTGAGGTCCCTATTCAAATAATCCCAATACTTGTCTTCATTGCTCAAGAGTTCGCACAAGTAGTCATTGTACTTCTTACATTCCATACTTTCATCATGTTCAAGACTAAATTTTGAGAATTTTGTATTATGCACATCGAAGGAAAGATTCTTGTTCTCATCGATGTTCATCTCAACTACCAAACCCTTATACCAATTTGCTCCATGCTGACTAGAGAAGAGTTGGAAGAAAAAGTTGCCAAGGCTGTAATAGATCATTTTCCCCTTGTACTCTTCCCATCCTTGTGGAGTATGTGGATGAGATGCGATAACTGCATCGGCTCCCATGTCGACAAACTCCCTGTAGCGAGCTCTCCACTCTGGAAGAGGAACGACCATATCTTCCACACCTGCATGAGGAAGCACAACCAAAACATCACACACCTTCTTTGCATTCAGGATGGTCTTATTTACCATAGGATGATTGATCCATGCAGTACCGTAATCCAATGACGTTGCATCAAGCCCTAAAGCACCAAACTCCTTATGAACAAAACATAAGAGGCCAACCTTAACACCATCTTTCTCTATAACATGCAGACGGTATGCATCATCAAAACAGCCTGCACCAATGATACGTGTTTCACCCTTGAATGCCTTAATAGACGCCTCACATCCTTCCTGATCTTGATCCATCATGTGATTGTTCGCCAGCATGATAATATTGACGCCAAGATTTTCAATGAATGCTGGAGAGTCTTCTGATTGAGTCAACGAAGGACCACTTTTGCATATCGGCTTTCCCACACCTCTCACAGGGGCTTCAAAATTGACTGCCACATAATCTGCATCTTTAAACAAATTCTGTAGTCGCAGGTCAACCTGTATGCTTTTAGGATCTTGGCTTACGAAATCGCCACAAAAAATAAACTTCATACTGAAGATTATTCGTCAAACTTACGCCCGAGGATTTCTACCCCCTCGTTCGAGTATGAATTCATGATGCCACCCCACGGGCTGAATGTCAGCTCACCGAAATAAATCTTTCCATCGAAATCGTAGAGATCTACTCTGACAAATTCGAAGTCGCTGGAGAGTGTTTCTGCAAGGGTTACCATCTCTTTCAAGTGTTCAGGTTTTGGCGGCATGCTTGCTGGCATAAATTCAGGCTTGGTGTAAGGGAGTTGTTGCCAGTTAGTGTCCAATGTGCAATATTTAGCTCCGGACTCACGCCCGCATACCACGAATACATCTGCCACCTTGCCTTTGATGCAGTGGAACTTATAGTCAGTAGGAAGAGTAGCACCATCACCCATCAGTTCCTCTGCTAGAATCATCGGCTTAATGGCGCAATAATGAGGCTCTGTATTACGAAGATGTGAGACTTCCAGAAGAGTTGCATCCATATTCTTGACGACAGTAAGAATATCTATCTTTGACTTATCAGTACAAATATAGTGTCCACCACTACCGTTATTTGCTTTTAGGATGAAGCGGTTAGGCAGTTGGTCAAAAGGAATCTGACTGGCATTCTCCCAAGCACCAAACTGCTTCAGGAGAATCCCTTCAAGCCCCTTCGCCTTCACATACTCACGCACCTTCACTTTATCTGCATAATCCGCATACTTCAAGAAATCCTTCGAGAGCATTGATGAAAGGATTCTCTCCGACAGATCTTTAGGATGCTTGAAATTAGGCAGATGTCCACGGTGACGATAATAACGGATAGTGTAATTCACGCGCTGTCCCAACACATTAGCGATAATGTTCGCTAATTTAGAATTCAACTGGCTTCTCCAATTGCCTTTATCTTCAACTACTGGCATATTAATTTAGTTTGGTATAATACATGTAGAATTTGATTGCACAAGGCAAAACTTCTTTCATGTGATTTTCGATGAGATTGCATTTATCGAGCATTTTGAAACGCCACACGACCTTTCTAAATGCAGACTTTGTTATTGCCGTCCTTTGCTTATGAGTTGCAGAATTCTCAATTATAACAGAGTGAATATGCTTTCTCCAAACGGGGAAACTCAACTCCTCAATAAAAGTTTTATAGGACTCTTCATATACTCTCTTATAGTTCTCATGATTCTTAACAATATCAGAAAGCCGATCAACAAATGCCTTTACATCCTTGTGAGGGATAACGTAGCCATTTATTCCGTTTCGAATAATCTCCTGATTTGCAATTTTGAAGTCTGACACTACGGGAATACAACCTATTCTCATTGCCTCCAACAAAGCCATTGGAAAACCTTCTCTTCGAGAAGGAGCAAGGAATACATTACATGAGGCTATGATTTCCGCTGCTTTCTGTTGAGGGATAAGACCAGCTACTATCACTCTTTCATCTTCTGGCAATACCTGGCGAATATCATCAAACGGTTGGAATTTCTTAAGCGGAGGAGTCGTAATACCTAACCAATAGAACTCGAAAGGCAAGTCTGTTTTACACAACTTATGTACAATAGGAACCACAAGGTCTGGAGATTTGCTTGCTGCAGACCCTCCGGCAAAAACAATCTTTACTTTGTCAGCTGCCATCTTGGACTTTTTCATAGCCTCTGCTTCAGGGTTATCTGCAACAGAATTGAACACTACCTTGATTTTGTCGTTATTCTTTATACCGAAGCGATGGCTGATGTAATCCTTACAACTGCTGGACAATGCTATAATATTGTCAATATACTCGTTATTGAAGGCTGCATTATCGCAATCCATTGTACCCAATGAATGAGATACTGTAATCAAACGTGTCTTATCATCTACAAATGCCGCTAACAACGACATGATATGTGAATTACTATTGATTATCACATCATAGTTCTCAACCTGCAATTTGTTCAGAAGTTCAGACGCATCTTCAAAATTATAGATATTGATTCCGGTTATAGAATATATCTTTGCATATCCTCTATACGACTCAATATTTTCATCGACCAATAAATGCATCTCATTCTCCACATTCAAAAGGCGACAAAGCTCTCTATTGAAGGAAGGAATGCCCGCATTAGGTGTTACGGATGAGGTCGCTAATAGTATTTTCACCTATTTTCTACTTTTTATTAGTTTTGCAGGATTTCCACCTACAACGGAATACGGCGGAAAGTCCTTGGTTAGAACTGATGCCATTGCTATGATGGATCCGTCTGCAATAGTTCTTCCAGGAGTCATATGTACATCTCTGCCAATCCATACATCATTACCTATTTGAGTAGTCTTTTTTTCTGTACTTCCTTGTAATGCCATTGGTAGAGACACATCAGAGACATCATGATTAACATCGAGAATAAAGCAATTGGGGCCCATCATTACATAATCCCCTATGATTGTTCCGTTGGGGATTTGGGCATTTATTCCGATACCGGAATAGTCGCCAATCTCAATATCTACTCCTGAAGCAAAATAAGCTTTACGCTCAATGTTCACATGCTTCCCACACCTCTTAAATATCTGTTTACAAATTAGGTAACGAATTTCACCCCCTATATTGCCAAATGTGTTGGATTTAGGTAAATACCGAGCGAAGCCATAGTACAAAACCAAATAGAATATCTGCTTTATCTTGATTTCTTTTCCTTTAATTCTCATAGCGCACTATTTCTCTAATTCAACAAACCGACGAGCAACATTCTCGATTCGATAGTTATCCAAGAAGTCAACCTTACGCTCGCCCGAATAATCTCCTTCATAGAACTTCAAGAAAGCAGAAGCGTCAGAGAAATCATTCGTCACATCCAGCACAGGGCGGCCTGCTATGCCATAATCAATCAACTTACTTGGAGTTTGGACCATCGATGGATTTGTGACGTTGATCAGAAAGTCTGCCTTACTACACTCCCATACCACGTCCTCGCGACCTTTGCCTGTGATGTACTCTATCTGACCGTTAGACTCCTTTACATACTTTTCTTCAAGAGGAGTGCGCATCATCATAATAAATCTATAAGGCTTATTAAACTTTAGGAGATAGTCCATAAATGAATGAGGATCGCGAACACCAGGATATATAGACCCCATAAAGAGAAAGGTAGGAACAACATTCTTTTTGTACTCCGCAATTGGAGTCTTTGAGATATCAAAACCTTGAGGGATCACTCGGATCTTACCCCAATACCGCTCGTAGTAGCCCTTATAACTCTCCTTGGTAGGTACTGCAATATAATCACACATTGAGCACCACATATCCTCAAAACGCTTCATGAATTTTGGTGCTTTGATAAACGGATTGAGCATAAACGGGTCTCCGCAATCGCAAATCCAGGTCTTTGGGAAAATTTCTGGATAGAGTTTTTTGGCACGGGCAGCCCCGGAATGAATTGAATGTGGATATGCAATGGTAATCAGCATATCCATATTCGGATTTTCTTTGATAATCTTCCCTACTGAAAAATGGAATTCGCATTGAGGCCACATTAATAAACGATGGAAAAAGTGGAACATAAACTTATCAAAGTGATTGTATCTCTTTGTCTCATCATTAGCGGCTGTCGCAAATTTCGGATTTATGTCGCGTCTGATTACTCCCGTATCTTTGACATATTGGGTATAGTCATATTTGCCGTGAACCGTATAGAGAATCACTTCATGCCCCATCTTCACAAGTTGTTCAGAGAGTTCAGTCGTGCGAAACGCTCGAGGCCCCTGTGCGGGATATGCATGATTTGATATAATCAAGATCTTCATAAGAAAAGATATTTTATTACTGTTAATGGAGCTGGAAATGCGTATAGATAAAGTTCGGTAATAGCGCTCATTCGTCGATACCAATAAAGAAGAGAGTAAGCATAAATGAACGGAACTACATAGAAGTATTTATCATATTTCTTTAAGATTTCATAGTTCTGCGCCCAAACAATAACCAAGAATGGAATTACAAAATATTGAAATCTCCCCATCGATGGAATTCCAGAAAGGAAGTTGGTTATAGCTGCCAATGCAAGCATGATAGTCAATAGATGACCCGCATGTGGATTCCGGTTTATCTTCCTGCGATTGATAATAAGTAAAAAAGACAATAGTATATGAAAATATCCGGGCAATGCAATCAAGAAGTCTGCATAAGCAGCCCCATATTCACTCACACCACTCATTCGCTCCAACGCCATCTCTGACTCTGTATACGACCATATCTGATTTTGCATGAATTGTGGCAATAGAAAAGAATAGTCGTTTAATACATTCAAATAGGAAACTGCAGATACAAAGGACGAAGCAATAAAAAGTACTATTGTCACACTCTGGAATCGGCTCAACAATAATGCAATTGCCATAATTACCACCCAGACGACTGAAGCCCCATGAATTAATGGCATCAGCAACAGAAGTACAATCTTCTTATAATCTTTTTCGACAAAAAAATTGAGCGCAACATATACACCTATCCAGGCTGCCGTCCAGAAACGCACTCCATTGATATTGTATATAGGATTACTATAACAGAACATGAAAAGCAATACATAGAATACTATGTTATTACTTACCTTATTATGGCGTAAGAATATCTTCAGCGACTTGATGTAAAAGAAACCGAAGACTGCTGCATATATTAGGTAGGTCCAATGGTAATTATCGGAGAATCGTCCAACAAGGAAATTCACCGTCAACGTATAAATATCCTTGATATTCGACTCAAACGCGAAATACTCATTGATCTCTAATACATATTGAGACCAGGTATAGCTATATTCTACTAAAAAATCTTCTACATATCTAAAAGAATCCGCAGCCTCACTTACTGCACAGAAAGCGACACCAAACACTAAAAACCATAAATATAAGAACCAGTGTGATACTCCATCTCTAATATCTTTTATCGATGTTATTGCTGAAATGAATGGATTTATGAGGAACAATATGAATTTTTCTCCTCTATTATTATTGCCTACCATCAATTAAGTATGATTTTTATGGTAAAATTTTCACAACTGCATTTAGTCTTGATTTGTTCTTTAAGAACCCACCTGCAATATCTCGATAAGTAACTTTGCAAATCCAACAAAGCACATAGTAATCTACCAAAAAAAATCCCAAGCAGACAAACAACACAATGAACTTATTCATGTTTAGAAAGTCTAAAAGAAGAAATGGTGGTAATGACGCTAAAGCCGAAATCATAATTAGTATCGTCATCGGCTTTGGTGGCAACAGCTCTGTAATCTTCATGTGTGCATAGTTTGCAATAACACGCAGCAAGAGCCAGATTTTAACCAGATTGCACAACTCTGAAGTTATCGCAACATAAACCGCAGAATCAAAAGTTTTACATACGACGTATTCTGCTATTACAATCATAAATGCTGCTATCATGTGCGCATTGGCATAAGAGTTAGTCTTACCAATAGCAAGAATGATCGGATAAAATGGAATAATATAAAATAGTCCGCTCAAATTCTTAATGACAAAGTATATTGATGATTGAGCATATATATCTCCGTACATACAGGTCATAATCGGTTCAGCGAAGAAGACGCTAAAAATCAGCATCGGAAAAATGAGTTTTGCGGACTTCAAGAGAGCTGAGTTCCAAACAACCAGAGTCTCATTGCTCATTCCATTTCCTTTGTCCATTCCAGAGAAAACCGGGAGGAGAACGGCGGATATAGAGCCCAATATCATTCCTACCAATGGTAGCTCCATGAATCCATTCGAAAACTCTGCAAAAGTCTCGTTACCGAAATATCTACTAATAAAAAGCTGGGTTGCCGACGATATGATCACGCCCCATAAGGATGCGTATAAAAGCGGGAGTGCAAACTTGAATATCTCCTTATATGTCAATGAACTCTTTTGATGCTCTACATCTTTTACTGGCCAAGATTTCAAATAGAGAGCGAGGAAGAACGTTATCAGAGAAGCAATATCAAATCCAATAATAGCGCATATATAGTTTCCTGAGAAAATAACCACCGGAAAAACAATGCATATAATAGTCAGAATTCTGGTAGCTATCGTGTAATATGCCAAATACTTAGTCTTGCGAAAAGATGCGTAAATAGCATCCAGTCCCATTGTAGGCAACAGAAGAAATGGTGTTGGAGAAAACACGATCAATGCCGACCTCAGATCCGGATTGTTCATTACGGATGCTATCGGGCCTGCACAACACAGGAGAAATAGAGAGAATGCTGCTCCAAGAATAAAAAAGATCTTCGTTACCTTGGATATGATATCCCTTGAATAGTTTGTCGCGTATTTTGGCAGAAAGTATGCATATGCTTTAGGCAGACCAAGTGTAAATACTGCAAGCAGAGTGCTATACACATACATCACCTGTTTGTAGGTTCCGTAGTCTCCTTTGTCGAAAAATCGACTCAGGATCATAGAACTGATGATACTTACAATGAATGAAAAGAAACTGCCAATAGCCACCCAAGCGGCTTGTTTGGAATTTGATGTTTGCCCGAGCGACATTCTATATATCTAAATACTTCGTTCTTACGGATTCGAATTTCTCCTTCGGAATATATCCGTAATATTCATTTTCTAAATGCCAAGGTTGAAAACACTCCTTGTCGAGATACTTGACGACTTTGGCAGGCACTCCTGCCAATATGCAAAAGCCATCAGGAAAACTTTTGGTTACTACAGCTCCCGCTGCCACGATTGTCCTTGGTCCCAAAACAACACCTGCTGTAACAATGCTATTCATGCCTATCCATGAGTAATCCCCTATCACTATCGGAGCTGCATTATATTTCCTCTGATCATACAAATCATGATTAGCACTCAAGATTCCTACATTTGGCGCTAACTGCACATAATCTCCGAAATGAACTGTTCCTGCTCCTTGTATATAGCATCCCGGCCGTGCTATTGATGCGTTACAACCCACATAGACCTTTCTTGCATTTGCAATCGTACATGTCGGATGAACTGGATAATACCCCCCCCCTCTACCACAACTACCTATTAACCTGAACCTTATATAATTCCAATAGGACTGATTATGCACTCCTGAACTTGCAGATTTAACGAATGATGAGTAGAAAGGAATTAATACTTTGATAACTTTCTTGATTGAATTCATCTCATTTTCTTTTTTAATAACGCCCTAACAACCACTTGAATGGTTTATACTGGAATAATTTCATTAGAAGGCAGCATAACATGTATTCGGTTGTTAACAGCAATAACAAAGCGCCGACGAAGGATAGTATGCTTATTGGCTGTATCCAAGCGTAAAACAATTTGAAAAAGTATACCAGAGGAGCAAAGTGAAGTGCATATACCACCAGACTGTTTTGGCCCCAAAATTCAAGGAAACTGCACTTTTTTATCTTCTTACATATTACTATGAGGAACAAAGTTCCGCAGACTGAAAGTATTAAGAAGAGAGGTATGGTCTTGAGTGAAACCGATAGAGAGGCCGTGATATTTGGGCTGCGCCAGAAGTTGATCAATGCCAACAAAGGATATGAATACAAACAATACTTCAATGCTTTCTCGTAGATCGACTGATTTTCTTTGAGAAAGAGGCCAAGAGCTACGAAGAAAGATGCTACCAATCCGTGTTGATAATAGAACGGATTGCTTCCGAGATTGAATTGGTTCAAAGCCACTCCTGCTATCAATAAGACGAATGTAGCGATAAGCATAATAATTAGAGCATCAGTGACCTTTTGAATACTGTAGCAAATTACTTTAGCAATGACAAGAGCCTGAATGAACCATAGTGTACCACCACTCTTTATTGTTTTCAATAAAGTTGTGGAAATGTCTTGATGAGTCACCATCAAAGCATACATAGTGTCATTCACCAATGATAGTGCAAAAAGCGGAAGGACTAAACTTTTAAGTAAGGATTTAAGAAATGTCTTGGGGTCTTTCCTGAAGTTCGAGCAATAGCCGGAAATTAAGAAAAATGCCGGCATGTAGAAACACGTGAAAATAGAATTCCATCCATACACATATTCGAAATAATCATTCTTAAAATCAGTTCTATTGAGTGCCGACCTGAAATGTGCAAACACGAGCAAGATTATCAGCGCACCTTTCACAACATCTAAATAACTGATTCTATGCGAATTCCCCCCCCCGAAATTCCGGCAGTCGTCACCCTTATTGAGTTAAGTCGGGTCTTATCTTTCTGCATTCTATTATGTTTATATCAATCTGAATATTTTGACAATAATGTACTTTATTTTTGTCTTAAACGAGAGTCTTCCGATACGTAATTTTATCTCTGGCAAGAGCCTCTCTGTTAGCTTTATATGCCTGTAATGAAGCCGCTTGCTGTATAAAGAATCCAGTTTAACCGGTAAGTACTTGCTGTAGAAATAATCATTGATGATCGCCGTTGAACCTGTTGCCAAGAAAGCTTTGTACACAATATTTATACATCGAATGATGTCGTCACTTGTATCTTTTGACGTTCTTGTTATCGAAGATTCGTTACCAGAATAATAGAAATAATTTCTCGGCTGATCGAGTATCAGAATCTTCTTTGCATGGGTCGCACACGCTATTGAAAATGCCTGATCCTCTAACATTACCATCTTTTCAGGGAACGAAACCTGATGGTCATCTACAATACCCTTTTTGACGAAAAGGCTGTGAGTATAACCTCCTACACTCTCATTGACAAAATATTCTTCTCTTGTGACTATCTTATAATTAACATTCTTGCTTTCATCAGAATTGACGGCTTGTGGATTATATCTTTGCGGTGTACGACGACTGAACAATCTCACATAGTCGATATGCTCATTTCCGATTGCTTTGAAAATGGATTCATACATAGAAGGTCCGATGTAGTCATCTGCGTCTATGAATGAAATCCATTCTTCATCTTCTATTTTGTTCAAAGCAAAGTTTCTTGCACTTGCCGCTCCTGCATTGGGTGTATGAAAGACTCTGATTCTCGCATCCTTCTTTGCATAGTCATCAAGAATGGATGCTGTATTATCTTTCGATCCATCATTGATGCAATATGCTTTCCAGTATGGATAAGTTTGCGCGAGAATGGAATCCAGGCAATCCGTAATATATTCTTCAGCATTATAGACGGGGAGAACTATCGCCCCCTCATTTCATGCAAATTTCTTATAATCATATATTTGCACTTATCATCAAATGTGGTATATCTTCTCAATCTTATGCAGCATATTGCAACAGTCGAGAATGACCTTGCCTTTCAGGCGCTCTTCGTTGTCGAGAATGTGCTGGTGCTTAATCAATACAATTATCATATCCATATCGTTCAGGAACTCATCGAAGTTGTTGTATTGGTTCTCGGCAATCTTGTGCTCCTCGAGGAACGGATCGTAGCAGCAAAGAGGCCGCGCAAGGTGACGCTCTTGAGCCTCGAGCATCTGGAGAGCTGGTGACTCGCGATAATCGTCGACATTTTCCTTGTAGGTAAGGCCATAGAGACCTACCTTGCGGTTGTCGGTGATGTTGTTCTCCTCCATGATTTCATAGATGCGGTTGAGAACGAAAGCAGGCTGCGAATCGTTGGTCTTCATTGACTCATCGATTACCTTTGCGAGCTGAGGATAGTCGCCTACGAGGAACCAAGGATCAACAGAGATGCAGTGACCACCTACACCTGGACCTGGCTGGAGGATATTGACACGTGGGTGCATATTGCAGATACGGATAATCTCGTATACGTCCATGGCGTCGTGACGGCAGATGCGTGCAAGCTCGTTGGCGAAGGCGATATTGACAGCACGGAAGGTATTTTCAACGACTTTAGTCATCTCAGCTGTACGAATATCGGTAACTACGATATCGCCTTGGCAGAAACTGGCATAGTAAGACTTCACTTTCTTGCCAATCTCACGAGAGTCAGCACCTACGGTACGATTGTTATGGATCAACTCGTAAACCATATTGCCAGGGATGATGCGTTCAGGTGCATGCACAAGGTTGATGTCTTCGCCAATCACGAAGCCATTCTCCTCGATGATAGGACGCACGAATTTGTCGATAGTACCAGGGCTAACGGTTGATTCTATAACTACGGTTGCACCTTTAAGACAAACTTTCATCACTTCCTTAACAGCTGTTACTACATAGCAAGCGTCAACTTTCTTTGAGAACTTGTCGTATGGAGTTGGAACAGAGACAATGTACATATCTGTCTTCTGGTACTCGGTGGTGAACTTGATACCTGCTTTGAGGGCATTTTGAAAGAGTTCGTCGAGGCCGTCCTCCTTGAAGGTCGTGTGACCTGCGTTAAGGGTGTCAACAAGCTGCTTATTATAGTCAGTCCCGATAACTTCCACTCCGTGAGAAGCCATCATAAGGGCAGTCGGAAGCCCAATGTACCCCAATCCAATTACATTAATCATATTATTAAGTATTATTTTAATTATCTTGTTGATTATTTCACGCCATAACGATCTGTCTCTTTGTCGGCAAGAACGTCTGCAATTCGGCGGCATGCCTGACCATCACCATAAGGATTTACAGCCTTGCTCATCTTCTCATATGCGGCTGCATCGTCGAGGAGTATACTGACCTCATTCATGATTTTATCATAATCGGTACCTACAAGATGTACAGTACCAGACGCAAGAGCTTCAGGGCGCTCGGTGGTATCGCGCATCACAAGAACTGGCTTGCCAAGACCTGGCGCCTCCTCCTGAATTCCACCAGAGTCGGTAAGGACAATAGTAGCCATGCTCATGAGGTGAACGAACTCGAGATACTGAAGAGGTTCGATAAAGAAGAAGTTTGGACGGGTGAGGTCTTCACCAAACACCTCGTGAATTGGTTTGCGCACATTTGGATTGAGGTGCATTGGGTAAACGAAATCAACCTCAGAATACTTTTCTGAAAGGTCCTTCATGGCGGTCACCATACGAATGAAGCCGTCGCCGAAGTTTTCACGACGATGGCCTGTGATAAGGACAAGTTTCTTTCCGTTTGAAAGTCTTGCAACATCGTAACCAGCTTGTGCAAGTACGTTATCCTGCTCTTTAGCAAGAGTCTCATCGGTCTTGAGCTTGTCAACTACCATATGGAGGGCATCAACAACCGTGTTGCCCGTTACGTAGATATTGCCATGAGCCTTTTCGTCAAGGAGATTCTTCTCGGAGAGTGGTGTCGGTGAGAAATTGTAGGTAGCGATACGACCGGTAATCTGACGGTTCATTTCCTCTGGCCAAGGACTGTATATGTTGTGAGTGCGGAGACCTGCCTCTACGTGACCTACGGGAATCTGGGCATAGAATGCAGCAAGAGCACCTGCGGTTGAAGTAGTGGTATCACCATGTACGAGCACTATATCAGGACGACACTCCTTGAACACATCACGAAGCCCTGTGAGCACGTGTGCTGTCACATCGGTAAGATCCTGGCCCTGTTTCATGATGTTGAGGTCGATGTTTGGAGTAACCTCAAAGATTTTGAGCACCTGATCAAGCATTTCACGATGCTGGCCGGTTACGCATACGATAGTCTCAAACTCCTCTGAACGCTTCTGAAACTCCTTCACCAACGGACACATCTTGATTGCCTCTGGTCTCGTTCCGAAGACTAACATTATTTTTTTCATATATTATCCCTTTCTATTTCTCACGTGCACGATTATATGCCTGCCAATGTAGTTATAACACATCCTTACGCCATACCATCTTATTTACTACACCAACGTAGCTCTGAATGATCTTGACAACCTTGCTGGATACATCATCGACATAGTCAGGTACCGGAATACCATGGTTGCCATTTGCAGTCATTTGGACAGCAAGGTCAATAGACTGAAGAAGTCCCTTGGTATCGATACCGCTCAAAATAAAGCACGCTTTATCGAGAGCTTCCGGGCGCTCTGTTGATGTACGAATACAGACAGCAGAAATTGGCTTACCAATCGAAGCATAGAAAGAACTTTCCTCGGGAAGTGTACCCGAATCGGACACCACGCAGAAAGCATTCATTTGCAAGCAATTATAATCATTAAACCCAAGAGGCTGCTGAATCTGCACGCGTGGATCGAGTTGGAATCCAGATGCAGCCAGACGATTGCGCGACCGTGGATGGCAACTGTAGAGAATTGGCATATCATACTTTTCTGCCATCTTATTAATAGCGGTGAAAAGAGAGGTGAAATTCTTCTCTGTATCAATATTCTCCTCACGATGAGCAGAGAGGAGAATGTATTTGCCTTTCTCCAATCCAAGACGCTGGTGTATATCTGATGCCTCAATTTCTACAAGATTCCCGCGAAGCACTTCTGCCATAGGAGAACCGGTCACGTATGTACGCTCACGAGGAAGTCCACATTCCGCAAGATAACGACGTGCATGCTCTGAATAAGCCATATTAACGTCAGAAATGATATCAACGATACGGCGGTTTGTTTCCTCTGGAAGACATTCGTCCTTACAACGGTTACCTGCCTCCATATGGAAAATAGGAATATGAAGACGTTTAGCCCCAATCACGCTCAAACAAGAGTTAGTATCACCAAGAACAAGGACACCTTCAGGTTTTGTCTGAACAAAAAGTTTGTATGAGCAGTTGATGATATTACCGCAGGTAGCACCAAGATCATCTCCTACTGCATCCATATAAACCTCAGGATCCTTCAATTTGAGATCCTTGAAGAACACTCCATTCAGGTTGTAATCATAGTTTTGGCCTGTGTGAGCGAGGATAACATCAAAATACTTGCGACACTTGTTGATGACAGCAGCAAGACGGATAATTTCAGGGCGAGTGCCGACAATAATGATCAGTTTCAACTTACCGTTTTTCTGCCACTTAACGTCGCTATAATCAAATTTGGGAGTTTTAACAGCCATAGTTTATTCCTTTTCGACTGGATCAAAATAGGTATCTGCTCGATTGGGGTTGAATACCTCATTGCAATACATTACTGTCACCAAGTCTTCGGTTTCACTTAAGTTAATGATGTTGTGAGTATAGCCTGGAAGCATGTGGACGGCCTGAATCTTCTCGCCGCTTACTTCATAATTCCAGATCTCGTTGGTACCCTCCTCACGAAGTTGAATAAGACCATGTCCGGCCACTACGATAAAAGTTTCCCACTTGCTGTTGTGCCAATGTTCTCCCTTTGTAATACCAGGCTTGCTGATGTTGATGGAAACCTGACCATTATTGAGCGTATGAATAAGTTCAGTAAATGAACCACGCTGATCAACGTTCATTTTGAGGTCGTGGATAACTTTGTGCCGAGGCAGGTAGCTGAGGTAGGTAGTCATAAGCTTGTATTCGAGGCTGCCTTGAGGCACAGCCATTGCGGTCTGCACCTTACTCTTTGGTGGATTTACAGAAACAGCGCATTTATTGATGATGTCCACAATCTCTCCGAGAGTGGTTCTGTGGGTAACGGGACAAAAGCAATATTTTCCTCCAGCAGTTGGAACAACGTTGAGACCTTCGAACTCACAACGATGTTCCTTGCCGATGAGGGCTCCAAGCATTTCATCTACCAGATCATCAATGTAAAGGACTTCCATCTCTACACTGCGGTCGTTAACCTGAATTGGGAGATCATTGGCAATATTGTTACAGAAGGTAGCAATGGCACTATTATAATTAGGACGACACCACTTACCGAAAAGGTTTGGGAAGCGGTAGATGAGCATTTTGGCCCCTATTTCCCGTCCGTACTGGAGAAAGAGGTCTTCACCAGCTTTCTTGCTACAACCATATTCAGAATTGCCAAAACGACCAGTGAGGGAAGCTTGGGCAGAGCTAGAGAGCATCACGGGACAGCTGTTTTTATGTGCCTTCAGTGTGTCAAGCAGGACGCCGGCAAAACCGAAATTGCCTTGCATGAACTCTTCCTGATTCTGTGGACGGTTGATACCGGCAAGGTTGAAAACAAAATCAGCTTCAGCACAAAAGCGGTCAAGTTCTTCCTGGGTATTACCAAGGTCATACTCGAAGACTTCATCTACCTGTACACCTTCGTACCAGCGAGCCTTGCCTTCCCTGATGTTATTGAGTTGAGAGCAAAGATTTTTACCGACAAAACCTTTTGCCCCTGTAACCAAAACCTTCATTTATTCTATTTAGCAAGATTAAAAATACCGTTCAATTCGTTCTGAACATACTCAAGAGCGGCAATCTTAACTTTAGTTTCCGTAAGGTTCAGGCGACGAGTGTTATCAGAGTTGAACTCTTTAAGTTCACAACGTTTATTATCGCCCTCTGTAAAGAACTTGTCATAATTAAGAGAGCGATTGTCGGCTGGCACACGATAGAAATCTCCCATATCCTCTGCCTTGGCACACTCTTCGTTAGTCAGGAGAGTCTCGTACAGTTTCTCACCATGACGAATACCGATAACCTTGATATTTTCCTTCTTACCACCGAAAAGTTCGCATACAGCCTCTGCTTGAGTCTGAATAGTACAAGCAGGCGCCTTCTGAACAAGTATATCTCCGTTCTGGCCATGTTCGAAGGCGAAGAGGACGAGATCAACGGCTTCTTCGAGCGACATGATGAAGCGGGTCATTTTAGGTTCGGTCAGTGTAATCGGGTTGCCGTTGCGGATCTGTTCGATCCAAAGTGGAATAACAGAACCACGTGAGCACATTACGTTGCCATAGCGAGTACAGCAGATCTTGGTGTCGCCGGAATAACGGCTCTTTGCTACTGCGATTTTCTCCTCAATGGCTTTGGTGATACCCATCGCATTAATTGGATACGCTGCTTTATCCGTTGAAAGACAGATTACTGCACCAACCTTTGCCTCAATAGCAGCAGTAAGGACATTGTCTGTGCCAATTACATTAGTCTTTACGGCTTCCATTGGGAAAAACTCACAGGAAGGAACTTGCTTTAAGGCTGCTGCATGAAAAATATAGTCAACACCAGGCATAGCATTTCGACATGACTGAAGACTTCGTACATCACCGATAAAGAACTTGATTTTGTGCGCAACATCAGGATACTTTATCTGATATTCATGACGCATATCATCCTGTTTCTTCTCATCACGAGAGAAAATACGGATTTCTGCAATATCAGTCTTCAAGAAACGATTCAATACTGCATTACCGAATGAACCTGTCCCTCCGGTAATCATAAGGGTCTTACCTGTAAAGATGCTCATATTAACTTTTTATTGTTATTAATTAACCATCGTGCAGTTAGCATGAATCCATAAAACGTTATTCTCACCGGCTGAAATCCTTGACTCAGGATGTCAGCTATTTCGAAGGCTGACCGATAGTTTGAAAGTTCAGATTAACGTGGGCTTACAACTCCATCACAGAATATTGTGTCTATACAAATATGCTTCACAAGTGCTTGACAGAACCTTGAAATAGACGTTTGCTCGTACATAGCATGTGTTAGAAATGATAGGGATCAGCCATAATTCGCACTTCCCTGTTTACAAGGAAGCGATTCACGATGTTGCATTATTTATCAAAATGTCAAAGAACTTTACAATCATCGTATCTTACCGGGAGACCAAGGGTATTTGAGTGCCGACGCATAGTTAAATCTATTCAAGAGTAGCCATATTATTGGGGAAAATACCTACGCAACGCAATCAATACGATTATTGCCAGCAGCATCCAAATATCGCCATTGCCGAAAATGTATCGGAACCATTCTCGCAACTCTGCGACTACTTCATGATCCGATGAGACTATACGAAATTTTTAAGGAATTCAGAATTAGATCGCTCTATAAAATTATGCCAATCAATTCCACACAGTTGACCGTTAAACACAACAATATAAATACCAATTACTTAAGCACATGCACTTCTCAAATACACTATGGATTATTATTATCAAATCATGCAATTAATCGCGACGAAATATATCACGTGTATAAACTTTCTCCTCCACATCACTCAAGTAATCATCAAAACGATTTGCAATAATTACATTAGACAGAGCCTTGAATTTAGCAAGGTTGTTCACTACCAGTGACCCGAAAAAGTTTTCACCATCAGCAAGTGTTGGCTCATAGATTACCACATTAGCACCTTTTGCTTTGATACGCTTCATAATGCCTTGAATGGCACTTTTACGAAAGTTATCGGAGTGTAATTTCATCGTCAAACGATATACTCCAATAGTAACAGGCTCTTTTTTGCCATCATACTGATTATTTGTGCTATAATCGTACCAACCGGCTTTGCGAAGTACTGCATCTGCGATATAACCCTTACGGGTACGATTACTCTCTACAATAGCAGTTATCATGTTCTGTGGCACGTCTGCATAATTGGCGAGCAACTGCTTTGTGTCCTTTGGCAGACAGTAACCACCATAGCCGAACGATGGATTGTTATAGTGAGTACCGATCCGAGGATCGAGACCGATGCCCTGGATGATGGCAGCTGAATCAAGTCCCTTCACTTCTGCATAGGTATCGAGCTCGTTGAAATAGCTGACACGCAGAGCAAGATAGGTGTTGGCAAAGAGTTTTACAGCTTCGGCCTCCTTCAATCCCATGAAAAGAGTGTCGATATTCTCTTTGATGGCACTTTCCTGAAGAAGCTTTGCGAATATCTCGGCAGACTCTTCCATGTGATTGCCTTGAATCTTGCGGATTGCCTCATTCTCTTCCTCCCATTCCTCTGACATCATCTTTGGATAACCAACGATGATACGTGAAGGCCAGAGATTGTCTTCGAGTGCCTTACTCTCTCGAAGGAATTCAGGAGAGAACAGCAAACGGAACTCACGACGTTTGCCATCTGCAAGAGGTTCCATCTGTGCAAACTTTTGAGCATATTTCATATAGAGTGAACGGCAATAGCCAACAGGAATCGTTGACTTGATTACCATTGTCGCCTTTGGATTAACAGAAAGAACGAGGTCAATCACATCCTCAATATGGTGTGTATCGAAGAAGTTCTTTACAGGGTCATAGTTGGTAGGTGCAGCAATAACTACAAAATCTGCATCTTTATAAGCGGATGCTCCATCAAGGGTTGCAGTAAGGTTGAGTTCCTTTTCTGCGAAGTATTTTTCAATATACTCGTCCTGTATCGGCGAGATACGATTGTTAATCTTCTCCACCTTTTCAGGGATAATATCAACAGCAGTCACTTTGTGGTGTTGTGCCAAAAGAGTTGCAATACTCAAACCGACATAACCGGTACCGGCTACAGCAATTTGGAGGTCTTCAAAATTTCTCATATTCTCGCGGATTAATTTGGTTCTGATGGCCGTATTGAACGACACCACGAAAAGCTCTTTACAAGCGATTTAATCAGATTACCTGTACAGTAGAAATAACAATAGAGGTATATGGTTAAATTTTCTTAAATATTTGGAATTGAAAATGGTGCTATTGCAGAAAAGGGCATCGGGGAGCGTAATTCATACAAACAGTGGATAATAAACATAATGCCTCAATACTGTTGCGTAGAAAATATGGTCAATACCAGGAAGAATATCTTTGATGCCTGATTAAGATAGTAGCAGCACGCCGTTAGAAGTGTGCAACTAATCAAGAAACTAAATAATCAAAAGAATAACAATCTAAAAACAAACGTTGCTTAAATACAAACCGGGTTGTTACATATAATCCAGCGCAATACTTACTTCTGGCTGATCAATGGCCATATCGTGGCACTTGAAGATTATTTGTCATATACCTCGAACCTCGAATTTTTCGACTTGAACTCGGGTACCGTCCGCTTCATAAGCCGTATCATGTCGGGAATCTCCACCTTTCGGGACAGCGTCTCCAGCTCTTCGGCAACGCCGCAGGCCTCCCCGTAGTCATACTCCCGAACCTTGGCGATACGGATCCGGTCGTGCGTCGTCGGAAGCGTGTTCTCCTTGTTCGACAGAACCTCCTCGTACAGTTTCTCCCCCGGACGCAGACCCGTGTATTCGATCCTGATGTCCTTCTCCGGCTCGAAGCCCGCCAGGGAGATCATCCGCCGCGCCAGGTGCGCGATCTTAACCGATTCGCCCATGTCGAAGACGAAGATCTGATTGCCCGTCGACATCGTGGCGGCCTCCATGACCAGACGGCACGCCTCGGGGATCGTCATAAAGAAGCGCGTAATGTCCGGATGCGTGACAGTCACCGGACCGCCCTTGGAGATCTGGTCCCTGAAGCGGGGAATGACCGAACCGTTCGAGCCCAGCACATTCCCGAAGCGCGTGGTGACGAAACGCGTCTTCCCCGGCGTGCGGCCCTGCTCGATCGACAGACCCAGCGACTGCACGTAGATCTCCGCAAGGCGCTTCGTGCAACCCATCACGTTCGTCGGGTTCACGGCCTTGTCCGTCGAGATCATAACCATCTTCTCAACATCGTATTCGATGCACTTGTCAGCGACGTTGCGCGTTCCCGCGACGTTCACCAGAACCGCCTCGCATGGGTTCTCCTCCATCAGCGGGACGTGTTTGTAAGCCGCAGCGTGGAACACCACCTGCGGATGGTACGTCCGGAACACGAAGTCCAGACGGGCGGGAATCCGGACGTCGCCGATGACAGGGATGAATTTCAAGGCCGGATAGCGCTCCTCCAGTTCCAGGCGAAGGTTGTGCATCGGGGTCTCCCCGTTGTCGAAAAGGATAAGCTCCTTCACCCCGAACATCGCCAGCTGACGGCAAAGCTCCGAGCCGATGGAACCTGCCGCCCCCGTAACCAGGATCGTCCTGCCGCGGAAGTTGGCGATGATCTCATCCATCGAAATGCGGATCTCGGGACGGCCTAACAGGTCTTCGATCTTGATCTCCCGGATCGACTGCTTCATAATCTTCCCGTCGATGACCTCGTCGATCGGTGGGGCGATCAGAATTTTGACCCCCTGCTCCGTACAGTATCTGATCAAGCGCTCCTGCTCCTGCTGCGCATCGTCATTGGTGGCGAAAAGGATCGCGTCGACATCGACTCGGTCCCGCAGGTATTCGACGCTGTGCTGATTCTCGAAATAGTAGACCGGGCACTCCGCGATCGTATGCTTGCGCAGGGACTTCCCGTAGGTCAGAAAACCGACGACGCGGTAATGCGGCGAGTTTTGAAGACGCGTGACCAGAGACACCGACTTGTCCCCCGTGCCGTAGACCAGAACCTGACGGCTGTTCGCGCGGCGGGACTGCTTCAACTTGATCAGGTCGTAGACGACGATCATGCAAAGACGAAGGGCCAGCAGAAGGAAGAGCGTGACCAGCACGTCCAGCAGGAAACCCATGGAAAGGGCGGCGTAAGGCGGAGACGGTTTTTGGGGAAGGAGAAGCACGTAGAAGAACATCAGCAAGTCCTTGAAGAGAACCGCACCGCCCAGTTTCCAGATTTCCCGAAGCGTCGTATGACGGATGACGCTGCGGAACGTTCGGAAAACGATGAACGAAAAAACGCTCAAAACACACGAACTGGCCAACAGCCAGAAACCGTACCATACCGTGAAAACCGGATTCGTGAACAATCCGCGAACCAACAGGTAGGCGATCAAGGTCGAAACTACAGACACGACCGTGTCGATCGTCAAGATCAGCCACGACGAAAAATACCGTGACGATAGGTATTTTTCAATCCCAAAACGGGACATGATAACTTGAAGCATACGGAGGCGTGAAAAGTTATCGGCATCCTTTGCAGCAGGACAGCCGGAACATAAGAGAACCCGCGGCAACTACCCCTGCCGGAACAGCGGTAAGCCGATTATAATGACGCAAAAATGAAAACTATCGAAATACGGCCTGCGAATAGAACGGGAAACGATAAATCCCGGATTTCAGGCAGCCCCAATCGGGTGAAACGGTTTAGTCCGTCGTGATTTTTTCCAGGAAACAGCCGGGAATATAGGTTGTCGCCACGGCTACGACACCCTCGATCGAGACGATCAGCCGCCGGTTGCCCTTGACACGCCGAATATAGCCTTCGGCCCCTTTGAAAACACCCTCTGTAACGCGGACCCGGTCGCCCCGCCGGAGTTCCGCCGGCGCTTCGGGGAGGTATTCCAGCCCGGGATCGTCGGTCGACGTGACCAGCATGAAGGCCTCCATCTCGGGATCGGGAATGACGGCCGGTTTTTTGGTCTCCCGATCGAAATATACCATCAGCGGACTGGTAGCCTTCGCCCGCTGCATCAGTTCGAGCACCGCACGTTCCGCCTGCCGGACGAACATCAGCGATGAAACGGCCGGTTCGCGTCGGCGAATCGTCCTGCCGCCGACGGTTGTTTCTGTGGAACGTAAAGGAATGTAGGTTTTTACACCGTCCTGTGCGAGAAGCCTTTCGACATCGAACACCCGGTTGTAAAAGACTTTCAGTGCATACCAGTGCTCTTCGTCACTCTTGTCGAACATATAGCTTGCTAAAGGGCATACTTTACAATCCCCCGCAGGCAAAAACCGGCTTGTGAAAACGGTTTTTTCAGCGAGGCAATCGGGGGCTGGCCACTTGTAATCCGACACCTGATGCGACTGTCCCTGACCCAGGGACGACACCGAAACCCCTTGTAAAAAGATACACCTCAAAAAAAACAGAGGCGTTTTTCACTACACAAAAGTATGGATTATTGCGTTAATAACCAAATATTTTACTCCAATCTTTTCAATCCCCCAAAACAGCTCGAACAACAAACACTTATTAATCAAACATTTAATCCACAAGCGAGCAATACATACGCCCAAACGGACGATAAAACATTCGTTTTACCGTATTTGCCGGTCGAAATGCAGCAAAACAGTGCAGAAAAATATGCCCCGAAGGCCGCATTAAACTTGTTTCAGAACTGCCGGGAACACCGATTCAATTGCAAAACTTCAGATCGTCCTCCGCAACGATCACCCCGACATCCTTCCTCTCTCCCGAGGACAAAACAACCTCTTTAAACGTATTCAACTCTTTTTCAGGACGCGAAATGCCGGCCACGGAATTATTCCTTTACGAGCGTTTCAGCCGTATAGTCTTCATCGCGGGCGGCTTTCTCCAATAACCTGGTTTGATACTCGGATTTGACTTTCAGAATGATTTGCTGGATGTACTTGCGGTCGGGACACTTGGGTTTAGGCTCGTTGCGGTCGAAATCCCAGTTAGACGGATGCACCGACACGCCTAAACTCTTCATCGTCCGTTTGCGGTCTTTCGTAATGCGCAACATGAGCGGATGTTCCCCGTTGGCGAGGGTCTTGCTTTTGAAACAAATAACTGAAATAGTGGCGTCCATAGCCTTTTGGCGGTTTACACCACGGTTTACACAGACCGTGTAAACCAACGTAAAAACGGGGTCAAAAGCCACGAATAAAGTCAACCGCCAACGAACGAAAAGGCTCAGCAATCATCAGATTACCAAGCCTTTCCATCAGTCGGGGTGACTGGATTCGAACCAGCGACCACACGCCCCCCAGAATTAAATTTTACTTTTTCCAATAAATTTAACGAACTATATTTCAACGGATTTTCATCTCTTTCAACGAGTTGCAACTTGCCATTATCGAGAGTTATTGCAATTTCGCGTGTTCCACCTGTGTTCCACGCATCGTTCCCCACCCGATCAAAATTGAAAAGTGAATCCCCGACATCCAAAAATGCCGGGGATTATTCATTCGGACAACCGACCCAAAATACCTATTTCAGATCGCGGGCCTTAATGCGCACGACCTTTCCGTCGCGCACGACAACCAGTTCGCCGTCCTCCTTCTTAGTCTTTTCAATCAGACGCTTTTGGGCAAGCAAAATGCCTGCATCGATTTTCTCCTGCATTTGCTTAATCTCCATCTCGCTCATAGCCTACGATCTTTTGATAAGATAACGGATCGACAATCTCTTTTATTTCATCCTTGACACCCCAAGCAACCTTGTGAATACCATCGGCAGCACTATTATCGTAAATTGTCCAATAGTCACCAATCGGAGTATAGAGGGTCGTTAAATTCCTGATGCCGTTCGCATAACGCCGCCGAATCACATCCGACGGAATATTGTGCCCGCCCTCGCTTACTCGTGTCGCAACACGCTCGATAGCCTGTTCGGGTGTCGGCAACCAAAAGTATAGCAATGTCACAAAATAGCCTTTCGCCTGCGCCCGCTCCACAAATTTCACATAGGAACGGGTTGCCAACGTCGTTTCAAACGCAAAATCCTCGCCTTCGGACAAAAGATCATCCATTCGTTGCAGCATCAACCGTCCTGCCTCGATCGCCACGCTTTCGGGGTTGAACGGCGACAGTCCTTTTGCTATTTCGTCGGCATTGACGAACTCCCGGCATCCCAGCATTTCGGGCAACACGGTATAGGATGCAGTCGTTTTCCCTGCACCGTTGCAACCCGCTATGATATAGAGTTTCGGCATACTTCGTAACAAAGGTACGAACAAGCCGCGCACAAAAGCAAATTTTATTTGCGTTTTGTCGGGGCGGAGTACCTTCGACAAAGTCAAAGGTAACTATTTCAGCCGATTTAGGGCCAAATACCAATCTATAAAAATCACATTATACCGAGCAGCGACATTAAAAATCCGGATTTTTCCCATATAATTTATTTATCCACATGGCAAATAATCGGTCGGTTACAGAAAAAACCTTGTTAATCTCGGTGATAAGATCCTTTTCGAGTAGTTTCTTTGCGGCCGACTGTACTGAGCTGGCTGAAGTAAGACTGTGCCGTTTGATGAAATCGGCAGATGTAATACGCTCGGCTTCGCCCTCCCTGGCGATGGCATAAAGCAACTCCTTCTGCTTTTCGGGAACGTTCGACAAAATCTCCCGGAAAATCGTATCGTTCGAAGCAATCATATTATCGATGGCAGCCCGGATCGTCTCCAACGTACATTCGTCGCCTTCGGGCGTATCGGCAAACGATTCGTTGAAGGTTTTTTGGATATAGTAGGTGTGCCCCTGAAAAAGTGCATAAACCTTTTCCGCATCGACGGCGGCTATCGAACGGTTGCGCCGCTCGAAATGCCCGACGATAAACGAGATGTAAATCTCCGCAGGAATGGCTTTCAGCTCCAACATGTCGGCACTGTGGTAGAACGGCCGGGCGGCCGATGCAAACATCTCCTGCATCATGTGGCGTTCGCTCCCGGCAAAGATAAAATGGCTGTTCTCCGACCTTTGGATGTGAGTCCGCAACAAAGCCTCTATATTCTTCTCCGGATATTTGGCAATTTGCTGGAACTCGTCAATCGCTACGATGCAAGGCTTGTCCGCATGAGCCAAATATTGGAAAATCTCATCGAGCGTATATTCGGGCCGCTCGATATCTCCCAACTCCACATTGAAAGCGGGAAGATTGGTGATGGGGTCGAACCCGAATTTCCCGCTGATGGACTTAATCGTCTGAATGAAAAGAGTCGCCATTTTACGACTGCGAGGCAGGAGTGTTTCGTAAATCTCCCGGCCGAGCAGATAGGTAAATTCGCGGAGGCTCGACGTATGCAGAATATCGATGAAAAAAGTATAGTACTCCTTACCGATTTCCGGCTTGTCGTAACAGAACTGAATCAGCCCTGTTTTACCCATACGGCGCGGTGAAATGACAACCAAATTATTGCCGTTGGTAACCGACTTGACAAGCCGGGCTGACTCGCTTACCCGATCGCAAAAATACTCCGGAGCGATCTTTCCGGTCACGATGAATGGATTTATAATCTTCGCCATAGGAATATCATTTTTGCAAAAATAATTATTTTATTCAAATTATGCAAATCGAATAATCATTTAAGTAACCTCTCTCGCCGACATAAAAGCCAATTTTATCCACAAATTGCAATTATTTTCATCCAAAATCAAAATTGACACATCCGAATCATTCAGATTCAACGGCAAATTCAGAACACATAACTATCTGTATCTATTGTGATTAAGCGATATCTAATTTCAAAATTCAAGATACAAAATTTTAAAATACTTGGAATCCCTTAATTGCCGTTCTATTTTTGCAATGCCACGTGCGAGTTATTCTGTAATCGTATAATTGGAATCGATAATCCCGCGTATACGGTTAGTGCTGAGATAGTTGTTGCCATTCTATTGCAAGTAACTCATAACTCGTAACGCAATGTCGGTGGCGCAATCATCTTTTTATTAACACGAATGCAGATAGAATGGCACATTCCATCCGATTTCCCCGTCGTCACGACAAAGCCGACCGCAACGGACGTTACGCCGTCAGGCTGTGTATCACCAAAAACAAGCGGCGCAAATACATCGCGCTCGATCTCTACGCCGATCCCGCATATTGGGACGAGGCCGGTGAGCAATTCATCATCCTGCGCAACCTGAAAGGAGCCGAGCAGAAGGCCGAGAATAAACAACGCGAAGCCGACAATGCGCTGCTGGCGAAGTACAAGGTTCGCGCCCGCGAGATCGTCGAACGTTTCGAAATAGAGGGTATCGACTGGACGCTGAACCAGTTCGAGGACGCCTTTCTGAATACCTCCAAACAGGGAAAGTTCAACGCCTATTTCACCGACCGTATCGCGGAACTGCACGCGACGGGACATATCGGCAATTCCCAAACCTATAAGCAGACGCAGGACATGTTGAGAAGCTATGACCGGAAGCTGGATCAACGGCTCTTTTCCGACATCGACCTGCGTTATGTCCGGGGATTCGACATGTTTCTTCAAAAGCGGGGCTGTTGCGGCAACACGCGCAAATTCTATTTCAAGGCGTTACGGGCCATTCTGAACCGGGCCAATGCGGAGGGCGTCGGCTCGGTGGCAACCTATCCGTTCGGACGGGGCGGATTCGAGGTCTCCAAACTCGAAGAGGCGACCGCCAAACGCTACCTGCCTGCCGCCGAGTTATCGAAACTCAAAAGCAGCACGGCCAGCAATCCGCAATGCGAATACGCCCGCAAGCTGTTTCTATTCTCCTATTATTGTTACGGCATTTCGTTCATCGACATGGCGATGCTCACGGCCGCCCATATTAAACAAATGGAGGACGGCGACTATATCGTTTACAAGCGGCAAAAGATCAAACGGCAGAAAGGTGTCAAACCGATTTCGATCAAGATCACGCCTGCGATCCGGCAACTGATCGGAAGCCTGCAAGCGGCCTCGCCGACCGTGGACGATTTTCTGCTGCCGATCGTCACCCGCTCCGGCTATACGGGCGAGCGGCTCTACATGCACATTCGAACCCGTTACAGCAAGTATCAGAAATACCTGCGCCTGCTCGCCGAGGAGCTCGGAATTGATTTCCACCTGACGAGCTACGTCTCCCGCCATACGGCGGCCATGACCTTGCAGCGCAACAACATCCCACGCGAGGTGATTTCACAGATGCTCGGCCATGCCGATCTGGAAACCACGAACATATACCTCGACAGCTTCGACAACGGAGTGATCAACGAGGCGGCGAAAGTTTTGTAATAATCAATTTAGACACAACCTACACTACAAGTTGTTATAACTCTTTAGAGAAACTAAAATCCGAGTTATTACAGAGAATGAGATAGATTGGGATATTCAAGGCCGACCTGAGCTGTTCCATATACTGTGCGACAGCTCGATATTCTTGAGATTTTTCACATCCCGGCGCAACCACGACCAGTTTGACGGCATTGCTCTTATCCGGATAAAAAGCATACTCCAGCAACTGGCCGATCGCTTCCCGCACGCAAGCACGCAAAGACGGATAAGTTTTTATCTCGTAAAAAACATCACCGGCAGGTGTTCGGGCCACTACATCGATTCGGCGGGCTCCTATACTATTCTCTTGGGCGACGTTAACATCGCCGTATTGCGCTTCCAGATAAGCGACCAACCGGTTGCTAACCTCGACATGCCGGTGTTGCAACTCCACGAACCGGGCCGGTCGTTCATAAGAGGTCGGAGATGCCGACGAGGCCGAAGATCGGCTCCGCCGATTGGCATCGAACCTATAAGTATTGTCCTGGGCCGATGCGAGCAGCAAGCCGACATCCTTTCTCTGCGTGGTGAGTACATAGCGATTTTGCTTCCCAATCGAATTGTTTTGCGGAATATCCGCATAGTCTAAAAATTCGACATCCTCCGGACGAAATCGAATGTTAAAAAGATCCGCTCCGGTGCTTTTCCCGAAAGTTCCGACATCTCCCCCGACGCTTTTTATCTGCTCCCGCATCTCCGTCAGCCAGCCATTCTGCTCATACTGCCGAAAGACAGCCTCTGCCTCTTGCTCTTGGATGAACTCTACATTGCGGAGCTGGGCGATTGCATAACGTTTTCTCGTCCGACTATCAACCGACCATAACATTATATCGTATATGCCCCCTGCATAATCCTCTTTGGACTGGCGGACTGGTTCCAGAAAACCGTAGTGACAGCCATCTATTAGTTTGCTGAAATCGAAAAGCCATTCTTCATTTCCATATCCGTACATCCGTTCGTAAGCACCCCGAAATGACGATTTACCGGCTTCTCCAGAAGGATATTGCCACGAAAATTCATTCCAGCAAATCCGAGCGTTGCGGCGACAGGCCTGCCGAATCATATCGTCGTATTTGGACTTATTCAGGCGGATGAATTGCGTGACTTCGTCAACGAGCCTGCTCCATGTATAATTCGGGAAATCGGTCTCATCGACGGTTTCCCAATCCGCTCTGCTGGCTTTTTTTAACTTTTCACAAATTTCTTTCTGCGCTTCCGATAGCCTACTCGTTTTATCGAACTGATAATCTAGCTTATAAACAAGACTTCGCTCGTCACCATCAACACCAATCGTGAAATAGATTCCTTTCTCCGCATCCTCGTGTTTGCATATCTTCACCCATGTATAAGAACTGAAATATCCGCTTCGTTGCCAATGATGATTTTTTGTAAACATAAAATCAGGCAATCGCTTTGCCAGTTCATCTGCCCAATAATCGGTTTTCGCTAGAGGCCCATTTTTTATTAATTGAGCATCATACTCATTTTGAGCGTCATCTCCTCGGAATGATTTATGGCCGACGCGATTAAGAACCTCGATATCGCCTGCATTAAAGAACTCCATCATATACAGCAGTATTTAAGTTGTTAGCAACTGAAAATACATAAAATTCCAGTCTTTCTCAAACAATCTCGGCAATTATTTTTCCTCTCCATCCGTAAGTTTACTTTTTTTTGTATATTTGTACTATGAGTACAACATCGCAAACAAAAATAAACCAGCTATTACAGTCCCTCCCACCCGGAGCAGTCTATTTGTCGTCATGGATGAAACTCAAAAACATCTCCAACGACTTACAGCACCGCTACATAAAATCCGCTTGGCTGACACCCATAGGTACAGGTGTAATGATCCGCACGGGCGATACGCCGACATTATACGGAGCCATGTACAGCCTCAATACACTGGCTGACAAACATCTGACAATCGGAGCCATGTCGGCATTGGAAATACACGGATATTCGCACTACCTTCCGATGGGCAGACCGACCGTTTCGCTGTCTGCTCCGCAAAAGGAGTATTTACCGCTTTGGTTCAGAAAATACGACTGGGGTGTGACGCTCCGGCTGTTTACCACCGAAATATTCAATTCCGACACCGGAATCACCACCACCCGACAAGGGGTTTTCGAGTTGCCGATCTCTACCCCTGAACGGGCGTTTATGGAGTGTCTGCACCTCGCTCCGCATTATTACGACATTACCGACCTCTATTATGTGATGGAAATGCTGTCGATACTCCCGCCGAAGAATGTACAACGACTGTTGGAGGAGTGCCGTTCCGTCAAAGTGAAACGGCTGTTCCTTTTTATGGCCGAAAAGGCCCATCATGCGTGGTTTGAGGCCCTCGACCTCGACAAGGTAGACCTCGGCAGCGGCAAGCGGGTAATCGCCAAGGGAGGCGTTTACGATAAGAAGTACCAAATTACTATTCCGGCAGAACTGAAAAAATGATTAACCAAGAGTACAAAGAGCGCGTGAGGCTGTTGCTCCGCATCATCCCGATTATTTCGACGGAAGAATGTTTTGCCGTTCACGGCGGCACGGCAATCAATCTGTTCGTGCAAAATCTGCCGCGATATTCGGTGGACATCGACCTGACCTATATTCCCGTCGAGCCGCGGGAAGCAAGCCTCACCCATATCAAAGAACGGCTAAAAGAGATAAAAGCAAAAATCGAGGCTACGATACCGGGCATTGCAGTACGCGAAGTTCCCAACAAACTGATCTGCACCCATAACGGGCATTTCGTCAAAGTGGAGGTAAACGACGTGAAGCGAGGCATCATCGCACCGCCCGTCGAATTGCCCTTATGCGACCTCGCCCAAGAAGATTTCGGTGTATTCTGCAAAGCCCGCATCGTACCGCTGTCACAACTCTATGACGGCAAGATCACGGCGGCACTCGACCGCCAGCACCCGCGCGACCTGTTCGATGTAAACCTGATGCTCGATTATATCAAAGACTTCGACGAGATCAAACGCGGATTCATCTTCTGCCTGCTGGGAAGCGACCGCCCGATCTTGGAGTCGCTTAACCCCAATTTCAACGACCAGCGCGACGCCCTGACCAACCAATTCGAGGGCATGTCCTCGACGCCGTTCACCTATGAACAGTACGAAACAACCCGCCGCCGACTGGTCGAGTATATCAACGACCATCTGACACCGACCGACAAAGCATTTCTACTCGGATTCGAAGACGGGACGCCGGATTGGGACGCATCGGAATACCGGGACTTCCAGCATTATCCGTCGGTGCAATGGAAACTGCTTAATATACAGAAATTAAAGTTTCGCAATCAAAAGAAACACGAGGATGGATTGAGGAAATTAAAAACGTTCTTTTTCGGTTCATAAATCTACGTTTGCCATGTATTCCCCGCCTATTAAATACGATGATTTCCTACAAAAATTCCCGACGGAAGCAAACGCTTTTCAATTTTATCAGAAGAGTTGTGGAATCTATTGTCCCTCATGTGGGGATAAACAGTTTTCTTATTTACGAGACGACAAGCCCTACATGGCTTACTGCAAAAAATGCCATAAGGAATTCTCGATATTGAAAGATACGATTTTCGTTCGAAAGGAGACAGACTTCAGATTTTGGCTCTACATCGGGTATCTGCATTACCGAATGCAAACAGATATGATAATCGATCGCCTCAACATAGCAGCCTTACAGCGGGACATGCAGGGAACCACCTACAAATCACTGTGTCGCATCAACCGCAAACTGGCACGCTGGTTCGATGAGATAGATGCTACCGACAGAGACAATTTATTCGCATCGCTTCACAGAATATTATAGACCTGTTTTTTGTACTTATAGGGATATTTTCAATGACACTCCCCTGAAATCCGAGGATTTCAGGGGATTTTTTCATATGTAGTCCAACTAAGTATACATTATGATAGAAACAGACAAAAACCCATATAATTCAATAAAAACATGAACAAATTCACCGATGAAACCCCGATCGCAATGCTGACCGTGGGACAACTGAAAGAGATTCTCGGCATCGACCGAATCTTGGGTAATCTTACTGCGAATCAAGCTCCGACCGAGCAAGTAATGACCATCGAAGAGGTCGTGCGCCTGACCGGATACAGCAAGGCGACGATTTACAAATTTACGAGCGACCGAAAGATTCCGTTTCGCAAGCCGGAGCATGGCGGACGGCGGCTCTACTTTCAGCGTGAGGAGATCCTCGACTGGTTGCAGAGCGAATCGCACCCGACGATCGGACAGGAAAACATCCAGAAAATAAACCAATTAAAAAAACATTAGTCATGAAAAATGAAAAAACAACGACCAAGCCCGCATTCGACCCGGAGGTTCCGCCCCGTGAAGGGTTCATCTTCTACCGTACCTTTTATGAAGCGCTGGCCTCGATGAAGAACAGGGCAAGATTACATCTCTATGATGTGATTATGAGATACGCCCTCTATGGCGAGGAACCGACGGATCTCAACGGGGAGCAGATGCGAACCTTCATACTGATCCGTCCCCAGCTGGATGCCAACGAACGGAAACGGCAAGCAAAGTACAAAAAGAAGGCAATCAAAAAGAATAACGACGAAGAACTCAACGAATTTTTCACAAAAACCGAAGACGAAGAAAATGACAATCTACGAATACTCAACGATATACAATATGAATAGGTCGCTCCTAAAAGATAATTCTAACATGAAAGAAAACGAATATGACAATGGGTACATAGAAAGGCAAACAGTCAGTTCGAATCCCCCGGAACTCCCTCAGATCAGGGTCTCCGTGTTCGAGAACTACTTCGCACAGAAACCACTCGGCGATGTTGACCTGATAAAGTGGTGTAAGACTGCCAAATTCAAGGAGCAGGTTATCGCGTTCCGCACGACCTCCAACGAGAAGGTTCGCCAACGAATTAAACGCAACCTGCCGTGCATCACTCCCAGCGGGATATTCAAGACTCGGAGCCGTGACGGGCTGGTTCAGCACACCGGGTTCATATGCATCGACATCGACCACAAGGACAACGGCGTATTCGGACTGGAGTGGTTCGATAAGAAGAGACTCGTCGCCAAGACCTTCGACAGCTTGTTGTGTGCAAGTATGTCGATCAGCGGGAATGGCTTGTACCTGATTTTCCGCATCGCTCACCCGGACATGCACCTGGCACAATTCGACGCTCTGGTTCGGGAGATCTACGAGAAAACGGGGCTCGTCGCCGACCAAGGGTGTTGCGATGTCTGCCGCTTGCGGGGAGCCAGTTACGATGCCTACCCATACATCAATCCGCACGCGAAGCCTTATCGGGGCGTGCTGAAAGAAAGAACCGCAAGGGCCAAAGTCCGGACGGCCCGGGAAAAGGAGCTGCTCGATGCAAAGGTCTATAAATTAATCAAGAAAATCCGTGAAAAGAAGAAGGATATCACCGACGACTATCACGACTGGTATTGCATCGGATGCGCCTTGGCACACGAATACGGCAAGGAGGAGGGGCTGCGGCTATTTCATCTGGTCAGCATGCACTCCAAGAAGTATTACCCGACCGACTGCGACGAGCAGTTCGCCAAATGTCTGCGAAGCCGAAAAATCGGGATTGAGACCTTCCTATGGATTTGCAAGAAACACGGGGTGACGTTCAAGTAGCCCACCGTCCTGCACGCGGAGCCGGAACCTTGTCGAGAGGTTTCGGCTTTTTTTTTATGATGGCCTCGGAACGTAGAGACTCCCGAGGCCGATTCCGCCGAAATTTATACAGCAATACCCCATCGAGTGTTGTTCGAGCGAAAATAATTTCTAACTTTGTCTCTGCCTACGTCCGCAAGGACTGCGGCGGACATATTGAAAGTGTTTTCGCACTGTCCTTGACGGAAAATGTAGCAGTTTTCAACATGTAAGAGGACGACGAACAGCACTCATTCTTGTTTAGATCATGGCAGGGCGCATTCGGTGCGCCCATATTCCATATCTATTCGAGCGTGGGGTATTGCCTCGTTTATTCTTACATGGGTTCTGCTACAACCTTCCGTTAGATAGACGAAATCGACTCCACGCTTTCTTTTTGCTACTAACCCAGCCATACAGGAGCCGGATGGCAACATAAAAACTTGTTGCTATGACCTATTACAAGGACACCTTACAGGCATTCTTGGATAATCACATCCACGAAATCCTCGGAAAGCTCGGCCGCGAGTTCGATTCCAACGATTTTATTACAGCATTCAGGCTGTTATTCCCCAATGAATATGCAACCGTGCTACGAAGAAGCAGCTCTTATCGAGCTATCCATACTTGGGTTGCCCGATGGTATCTTTCCGGCCGAACCGATCTACTTCAAAAAGGCGATATTCGGCAGAGGCAGAGCGACAACCGCAATCCAACAAAAAATCGCACGTGGATCAAACTTTAACATTTCAACAATATGGGCAGAAAATTCATAATAGAGGAGGTCGAGGAAGAATCTAAGTTCGGCTGCGGTAGTATCGTAGCGACGATAATTATTGCTCTTGTCATCGGACTGTGCGGCGGATTCAAATCATGTAAGGAAGACAAAAAACCGAAAGCCGTCGAGAGCCGGACGGAACAACCGCAACGTTTGGACGAAGTAAAAGTCCAATCACCGCCCTATGTCCCGAAAAGTTCGCATCCGAGTGTTTTCGCACCGACTTCAACCACCGCATCCAAGCCGCAGAAAGAAGCCTCGGTCGAACCCATAACGGAAACATCCTTCGATGATGATATTGAGGTGGAAGAGCCGCTTGTTTCCACGCCCCCGACCCAACAAGATAATAGCATCGTCACGGAGACCTATTCCGAAACGCCCGCTTTGACGGAAAAGGAACGCCGCAAAGCCGAACGTCAGGCCAAACGAGAGGCCCGACGTAGAGAGAAAGCGCAGAAAAACAATTAAAATTATCCTCAAGATTGATAAATAAACGGTTATTACCATGACAAGAATTACTGCTTATGTGATCCTCAAAGAATTAGGTAACGATGCGCTGCACAAGTACATTTACGAGAACATTGCCGAACCTACCTTTGACTCGCACCGGATCACCAATCCTTTTCCGCAGGATTTCAGAGACTATTACGAACGTATGCTGATCGCACATGCGGACGAAGGCGACATCCGGAATCGTAATGTAATCATCGCAAACCGTATAGGCATCTATCTCGGTCACAACAGCAGGGATTTGCAGATTGAAAAGATCGGAGAAGTTACGTCTACAAACATGAACGGAGAAGAAACCCCGACTTCGCTTTGGAGAAAAACAACCATGTAACACTACCTTTACTATCTAATAATAAAACTATGGAAGAATTTTACTCACCTGTATGGCAGGAATACCTCGGTGGAGTGAGCGGCATTGTATTTACAATCATCATCATTCTTTTATTCGTTTTCACGTTTCGATACTTGCGTAAAAAGCCTATTTCGCCCACTGCTCCGTCCCAAGTTCCGCAGGCACCGGATGAATTGCCGACAGTCGAAACCTCACAACCAGAACCGCTATTGATTCATTGCCCGGCCTGCGGGACGGAAATATCCCGTTACGCCCCGTCGTGCCTAAAATGCGGGCATCCAATCTGCCCGACCACGAATCCGAGAACCACATCACCGACAGATCATAACCAGACGATCATCATTCAGCAGCCCGTTCGTCAATCTAACGGGACAGGAACCGCCGGATTCGTTTTATCTCTTATCGCCCTGATTCTATCATGGTTCCCGGGAGTAGGCTGGGTGGTTTGGTTTCTGGGATTCATACTGTCTTTCATCGGCATATTCAAAAGCCCGCGAGGCTTAGCGATTACGGGCTTTATCATTTCAATAATCGACCTGATTATTTTAGTTGCACTGGTCGGAACCCTTGCCGGTATAGCCTCAATTTTATTGTAATATATAAAAAAATTCTAAGTACATGACAAAAAATCAAACACATTGATTTTACTTGGTCTGAAAGGATTGAGGAGAGCGTCAGCGATGAAGTTCAGACCGTACTTGACAAGACTGATTGCACGCCTCCCGTTGTTGAGAACCCTGACAGCCTTGACTTTGATGTTGGCGGCAATGCCAACACAGTAGGCCCAGGTATAGGCAATAATAACAACCCCGAAGAGTTGCTCGATACGATTGATATGAACCATATGCGTGTCCTCGATATTGAATCCGCTGGATTTCAGGCCCTTAAACATGGTCTCGATAGTCCATCTTTCCTTATATGCCGGGAGGGCTTCCTCCGGGCGGCAGAAGGAAACGAGGATCTGCGGTTCGGGCTTTCCGGTCTTGTCCTTGATAACGGCACCGGACAGATAGCAGAGTTCTCCACAGATACGATAGATACGATACAGGACGCGTTCCTCTCCATGTTTGAGATTGGCGAAGATGTGCTGGGCCCGTATATTTCTGTTGGTTCTTGGGTCTTCCACCCAGAAGTTGTCGCGGATGCGGATATGGTACTGGATAGCGTTGTCGTTGAGCCATTTGAACCACTCATTACCGACAAACTCACGGTCCGCTACCAGGCATTTGATACTGTCACGACCGAACAGGCGGATGAACCGCTGCATGATATTGATTCGTTCCTTGCAATTGGAGTTTCCCCGCTTGGGCAGCAGTCTGAACAGGATGGGGAACGACATATGATCGTAAGCTATGCCCAGAACTAACGCATTGATATTCACCTCTCCGAACTTCCAGTTCGTGCGGTCCATCGTGAGCGTGTATGGGCCATCGGACGGGATGCGCGACTTGAGATACCCCGCAACGGCATCCAGGTCCAGGACCATCTGCGACATGAAGCGTTGGATGCGGCGGAAGCAGGATTCCCGTGAAGCCTTGCTGTCAAATGCCCCTGCCAGTTTGGAAAGGCATACCGTCTGCACAGCGCAGAGTGCTCCGAGCAGCATGGACAGGCATTTGATGTGGGCAAGATTCATGGATACTTTGAATATCGGTAGGATTACCGAGAAAATTTCACTACCTTTGTGCGGGACCTTGAGGTTTCGTAACATGGTAATAATGTGGAAGTTATATACCTTAAAGTTACGAGATTTTGAGGTCTTTTGCAAATATAATTAATTGATAATCAATAATTCACGACAGGATTTTTCAATTTTTGTCATGTACTAAAAAAAAAATTAACTATATGCAAAGAATCACAAACAATATTTCAGCAAATTTAACATCAACCCAAGCGACAGAAAAAGCAATGTATAACATGGGTAAATTAGGATTTATACTATCTCTTTTTTCAATTCTTGGAAGTGGTGTCATATCGCCAGCATCCCTTATTATTTCCTGCATTGGAGCAACTTATCGTCAAACGAAACTAACAACGGCAGGAATAATTATTTCATCAGTCATGTTGTTACTATTCTTAATCGGCTCTTGTTTTGTCTATTATTACCTCTCTCATGAAGAATATTAATAGCACCTTTAGTGTATGCCGCAGCGTTCTTACGTTCAACTTATAATCTTTTCCCATGAATACAACTATTAGCTCAGACAATAATGAACAGACTCAAATACAAAATAATCGCATTGGAACAGCCGGACTTGTATTAGTCCTTATGTCGTTCATATTATTTTCTTTCGAAGGGTACATCATAAATTCATTAAACGATAAGAGTCTGTTTTTCACACTTATTTTACCAGTCTTAATAGGGAATTTATGGTTATTGGGACTAATATTTTCTATTATAGGCCTCCGCATTAACCCCAAGGGCAGAGCAATAGCAGGATTAATCATCTCTCTATTGCCGATTCTATTTGCTGCAATAAGTACTATGAGTCCCCAAATATCAACACCTATCCATTTTGAAAACGAATTAAAAGAACGCAAAGCACAGGTCATCGAACGCATCAAGGATGTCCGCACCGCTCAGCGTGCGTTCAGAGCCGAATATCAGCGTTATGCCGAAGATTTCGACGAATTGGAGAGATTTCTTCATGCAAATCCAACCGAATTAAGATGCGACATCGAGCAACTCCGTTACATTCCCAATTCCGACAACGAGTTTATCTTGGAAACCGGATTTACCAAGACATCCTCTAATCGTACCGGCCCTTTCATAGAAGTTCGTGCCCCCTACAAACTCTTCCTCGATACGATTAAATACCGGCAGGAAATAATCAATCTAATTGATGAAGAAGTAAATGTTTTCGACCGTTATCCCGGCATCAAATTCGGCTCGACAGATGAAGCCGATAATGATATTGGTAATTGGGAATAAAATTAATTTCTCGTATATAATTCCGGTCGAGGATAAAGCACATAGTTATAAGTTGTTATCCACATCCTTTCTGAGTCTTTATCCCGACCGTTCTTAGTTGTCCCGACCTGCCGCAACCCGGCAGGTCGCTTTGTTAAATCCCGACAGAAGATACTGCGATGCGATTACGGCTCATGTAGCCGGAAACTCGATAAAATTCATTAACCGCCTGTTTCAAGCCTGTGTATAGGGCTTAAATAAGCAAGCCGCAACGGCGATCTACCAGTACATATCGGCAGAAACGACCTGCGTATTCACAGCCGGAATGTATTACCCAAAAACAAAATCACATGAAAAACAAAGAAGAAATCAGACACTATCTTAACATCCAATTCAGCCCATCGGAAGACGATATGGTGCAAATCGTCCGGAACGATTTCGACCGTATTTTGAATAGCGCGGCATCTTGTGCCCTAATTACGGTCGAGGGTGCAATGCCCGTCTTGGCGGAACAACTCCGCACCGAATTGGAAGCCCTGCACATCGGAGCTGACCTCGACATGGTTATAAAAGTAAGCTATCATCCCGCATCGGAAATTAGTTTCGACGACCTATGTAGCCTCTTAACCGTCATCCACGAATTTGCCCCGCAGGTAAATATCGTCTGGGGTTGCGGTACGGATGCAAAACTGGCGGAAACCGACTATTCGATACTGTTGCTGATCGGGACATCGGCAAAGTAACAATATTGTAAAGATCAATAAATATCATTGATGATGTACAAATTCCAATTTTTGTTATTATATTTGCCTTCTATTTGAGAAATTCTTAAAGAAGATGTATATTTTTGCAAAAGCCCAAGAGAATCTAAAGGCTGCAGAATTACTAATTGCGAATGCTATGTATGCATCATCAATCCACTGTTCCTATTATGCAAGTTTACAACTTTCTAAACGAAAATTAATGGAATCTGGCGGGCTTTCTTATGACCAGCAAGACCAAGAAGTTAAAAAACAGCAAACCGACACTCATAATTTTGTTATTTTCTCAACAGAAAATTGCGTTACAGATACTATTAAATACAGACATTTAATGTGTAGTTTAAAGCGATTGCGAAAAAAAGCAGATTATCAAAATCACCCTATTTCGCAAATAGAAGCGACTGAGGCACAAAAAATGACAAAAGAAATTCTTAACACATTAGTTTAACAACATGATTGAGGTTATCAAAACATATATAAGTAAAAAGCTCATTGATATAAGAGATTTAGTAAAAGATATTAATCTAACTTATGTCTACGAAAAAGCAATAGATTATCATACTATAATCGTAGAACCTACCTACACATATGAAAACAATCCACTATTCCATTCTTTAGAAAAGGATTTAATAGAGGAAATAGGTAAGAAATTTGGTATTTACGACATTTTATTCACACAAGCAGTACCATATATATCTATTAACGAAAAAGAGGTCGTTCTCCGTCTGACTTCTATAAATACAACAGAAGATTCTGAAATGAGGTTTAATTACGATATCTTAGATATTCCTCAATTTAATGAAATCTCAAAGAATGATTATACAGAACTAATATCATCCTATGCATTAGCAGCCTAATTATGGATAACACATCAATTGCTAAATTTCGTTTTAACGGATTTACAATCCGCAAATCAACGATTGATATAAAAGGGGAATCTATTATTTCTCCAGAAATGTCATTAAAAATAGACCTAAATGGAGAGCATTTTGTCAAAGAATGCGCGTTCACATTGTATATGAAAGTCTCAATAACAAATAAAGATAAATCTATAAAAGTTACAACGGAGGCTGTTGCTCGTTATGAATTTGATAAAGAATGTAATAATACAGAATTAGATAACTATTTCTATGTTAATGCACCTGCTATATTATTCCCTTATATTAGAGCATATATAGCTACCTTATCTACATTATCGGGCTTGACTAATCCTATTATGTTGCCAACATTAAATCTCAGCAAATTGGCAGGGCAACTAAAAAACAATACTTTGTCTAAATAAAAAAATGCGAGGCCTTAAAAAAGGCCTCGCATTTTTTTCAACAATAGCTAAATAGATTAACTATCCCTTTTACTCATATACGCGACTTAAAATACTGTGATTCATAGAAATCAAAGTTTGATGGTGGATAGTGAAATTTTTCGAATAGCGACCATTTATGTACCACTTGTGTACCACCGCCATTTTTCCGGCCATACATCACAAAAGAAAAATCCTTGATATTCGATTGAATATCAAGGATTTTCCATCAGTCGGGGTGACTGGATTCGAACCAGCGACCACACGCCCCCCAGACGTGTACTCTAACCGGACTGAGCTACGCCCCGATTCCTTCGGCAAAAGAGCAAAACCCTTCGCTTTGGGACTGCAAATATAGTATATTTTTCAAAAACAAACACATTTCCGCAGGATTTTTTTCTATTTTTGCGGAAATGAAACGATTTTCACGTCTTCTGCTAACCTTTTCCGCGGCCCTCGCATCGGCTTGCGGAGGCTCTTCGGGGCCAGTTTTGAGCGATTTCACAACCGAGATTTACACCCCGGCCTACGCGTCGGGCTTCGACATCCGCGGGAACGGGAATAACGCCTCGACGCTCGTCTCGATCCGCAATCCGTGGCAGGGCGGCACGAACGTCGAACAGCACCTGCTGATCCTGCGCGACGACGCCTAAGCCCCCGCCGACTTCGCCGGACAGGTCGTAAAAGCTCCCGTGCGCCACGTGGTGTGCATGTCGTCGAGCCACGTGGCGATGTTCGACGCCATCGGACAGGCCAAGCGTATTTCGGGCGTCTCGGGCATCGACTACATCTCGAATCCCTATGTCCGGGAACACCGTCTCTGCGGCGAGGTCCGCGACGTGGGCTACGACACGAACCTCAATTTCGAACTGCTCGCCGCCATGCGCCCCGACCTCATGCTGCTCTACGGCGTGACGGGCGAAAACACCATCGTCACGGGCAAACTCCGCGAACTGGGCATCCCCTATATATATATCGGCGACTACATGGAAGAATCCCCGCTGGGCAAGGCCGAATGGCTGGTCCTCGCGGCCGAGCTTTGCGACCTGCGCGCGGCCGGGGCCGACACGCTGCAACGGATCGCCCGGGACTACCAGGCCCTGAAAGCACACCCCGCCCCGGATGCACCGCGCCCGAAGGTGATGCTCAACACCCCCTACCGCGACACCTGGTTCCTGCCCTCATCGCAGAGCTACATGATCCGCCTGATCGAGGATGCCGGCGGGGAGTACGTCTACACGAAGAACGATTCGGACACGTCGGTGGCCGTCGACATGGAGGAGGCCTACCTGCTGGCCAACGCCGCCGATTTCTGGCTCAACGTCGGTCCCTGCAACACGCTGGCGGAACTGACGGCCCAGAACCCGAAATTTTCCGGCATTCCGGTCGTGCGCAGCCGGAACGTCTACAACAACAACCGCCGCCAAACCCCGGCCGGAGGTTCCGACTTCTGGGAATCGGGCGTCGTACGCCCCGACCTCGTGCTGCGCGACCTGCGGACGATCTTCTTGGGCGACAGCGTCCCGACCTGTTATTACAAACGCCTCGAATAAGATGAAAAACGCCGCCATTCTCCACCTTTCGCCCCTCTGCCTTCAGCCCGCCGCGCAGGCGCAGGGGTCCGGCACGCGATTCCGCCACTACGCCGACGGACGGGCCGACGTCAGGCGCGATTCGCGCTACGGCTTCGCCGGCGCCCGTTACAAAATCTCGTTCAAATTCCAATACCGCTAAATGACCGCACGCAGAACCACGTTCCTTTTCACGGCGCTCGGGCTGCTCACCGCAGCGCTTTTCATCGCCGACCTCGCCGTCGGATCGGTCGCCGTGCCGTTGGGCGATGTCTGGGCGGCGCTCACAGGCGGCTCCTGCGACCCTGCCACCAGCGACATCATCCTCAAGATCAGGCTCCTGAAAGCCGTCACAGCCCTGTTCGCCGGCGCGGCCCTCGCTGCCGGCGGACTCGAAATGCAAACCCTTTTCCGCAACCCGCTGGCCGGTCCCTACGTGCTGGGCGTCAGCTCGGGCGCAGGACTCGGCGTCGCGCTGTTCCTGCTGGGCGCCCCCCTGCTGGGCGTCGCGGGACACTCGTTCGTCCGGTCGCTGGGCGTGGCCGGGGCTGCGTGGCTCGGCTCGGCGCTCGTGCTGGCCATCGTGATGGCGGTCAGCCGCCGCATCAAGGACATCATGGTCATCCTCATCCTCGGCATGATGCTCGGTTCGGGCATCAGTTCGGTGGTCGAAATCCTCCAATACCTGTCGAGCGAGGCGGCGCTCAAATCGTTCGTCATCTGGACCATGGGGTCGCTGGGCGACGTCACGGGCAGCCAGCTCGCGCTGCTGCTTCCCGTCGTCACCGCGGGACTGGCGCTCGCCGTCGCCGTCATCAAGCCGCTCAACCTGCTGCTGCTAGGCGAGAACTATGCCCGCACGATGGGACTCAACGTGCAGCGCACGCGCACGCTGATCTTCCTCTCCACGGTCCTGCTCGCGGGCACCGTCACCGCCTTCTGCGGCCCGGTGGGTTTCATCGGGCTGGCCGTGCCGCACCTCGCACGCATGCTTTTCGCCTCGGCCGACCACCGCATCCTGATGCCGGGGTCGATGCTCGCGGGCGCGGCCCTGCTTCTGGTCTGCGACCTCGTCGCCAAGAGCCTCGCCCTGCCGATCAACACCATCACGGCCCTGATGGGCATTCCGGTCGTCATCTTCGTCGTCGTCCGCAACCGCAATATCTTCTGACATGAGTATCGCCCTCAACCATATCACGCTCTCCTACGGCAGCCGCACGCTGCTCGAAGATGTCACCGCCGCCTTCGCCCAAGGGTCGCTGACCGCGCTGATCGGCCGCAACGGCACGGGCAAAAGCACCCTGCTGCGGGCCATTGCAGGTCTCGGAACGACCGTCTCCGGCGATGTGGCGCTCTGCGGCCGCCCGCTGGCGTCGCTCACGCCCCACGAGCTGTCCACGACCGTGGGGTTCGTCACCACCGACAAGGTCCGTATCGCCAACCTCGCCTGCGAGGACGTCGTAGCGCTGGGACGCGCCCCCTACACCAACTGGATCGGGCGCATGCAGGAGGCCGACCGCGCCGTCGTCGAACGCTCGCTCCGCCTGGTGGGGATGTCGGCCTTCGCCCGCAAGACCATGGACCGCATGTCCGACGGCGAGTGCCAGCGGGTGATGATCGCCCGCGCGCTGGCCCAGGACACCCCGGTCATCCTGCTCGACGAACCCACGGCGTTCCTCGACCTCCCGAACCGCTACGAGCTGGCGACGCTGCTCCGGCGGCTGACCCGCGACGAGGGCAAGTGCATCCTCTTCTCGACGCACGACCTCGACGTGGCGCTCTCGCTCTGCGACTCGGTGGCGCTGATCGACACCCCTTCGCTCCACCACCTCCCTGCGGGGGAGATGGTCGGCAGCGGACTGATCGAGCGTCTCTTCTCGGGCGAAAACGCCCGCTTCGACCCCGAGACGCGGACCGTACGGCTACGCTGACAGCTCAAGAAACGACCGTCCGAGGGACTTCCGGCAAAAAATCCGTAATTTTTTCGCATATTTTTTGTACAAGTCACTTTTTTGCTTACCTTTGCACCGCTAAAGCAACCCCGTTCGGGGCATGCGATAGTGGTAAAGGCCCATTCGTCTATCGGTTAGGACGCAAGATTTTCATTCTTGAAAGAGGAGTTCGACTCTCCTATGGGCTACGAACGAAGGGGCCGGAAGAGGGGCGCGAAAAAGGAAGACGGGAGACCGGAATCGAAAAATGCACCGCCGAACACGCCCCCTACGGGTGAAAAAACTTTTCGAGGAGCGGACCCCCGGGTCTATCCGAAAGCGGCCAAGGCCGTTTCAAGCCAAACGACTGAAAAAAAGTAAAAAATAAAAATTAACGGATTATGGCAAACCATAAGTCATCGAAGAAGAGAATTCGCCAGACCTTGACGAAGCGCGCTCACAACCGCCTGTTCCACAAGACGGCCCGCAACGCCGTGAAGGCCCTGCGCACGACCACCGAGAAGAGCGCCGCCGAGGCCCTGCTTCCGAAGGTAACCGCTATGCTCGACAAACTGGCAAAGCACAACATCGTGCACAAGAACAAGGCTGCGAACCTGAAGAGTTCGATCCAGCTTCACGTGAACGCACTCTAAATCTTCGTCCGAGGGAGGAGCGCTCCCGCACCGAGACAGAAAAGCCGCACCGGAAACGGGCGGCTTTTTCCGTATCCCGCCCGGCGCGACGACAAGCGACGTCCGGCGGATTTGGATTTCACACAAATCGTCCCTGCCGGAGACAACTCCGGCAGGGACGATTTTCATTTCGGGAGCGCTTCCCGGCCCCTCCGGGCCTGCCCCGCTATTTCAGGCCTTCGATCACCGCGGCGATGCGGGAGAAAACCTCCTCCATCGTCCCCGTACCGTTGACCGAGGCGTATTTACCCTGTGCGGCGTAGTAGTCCGCCACGACGGCCGTCTGCTCGCGGTAAACATCCAGACGCCCGCGAATCACCTCTTCCGAAGCGTCGTCGGCGCGTCCCGAATCCTTGCCGCGCAGCAGGATGCGGCGCACCAGCTCCTCCTCGGGGACGTGGATGTCGATCATCACATCGACCTTCAGGCCGTGTCCGGCAAGGATTTTGTCGAACTCCTCGGCCTGAACCGTGGTGCGGGGAAAGCCGTCGAAAATACAGCCGGCGGCGTTCATGTGCCCGGTGACATAGTGGTCGATCATGCCGATTACGATCTCATCGGGAGCCAGCTGCCCGGCCTTGATGTAGGCTTCCATGCTCTGTCCCAGTTCCGTACCCCGGCGAATCTCGTCACGGATCACCTCGCCCGTGGAAACGTGATCGATTCCGTAGTGTTCCTTCAGGCGCTGTGCCTGCGTGCCTTTGCCGCAACCCGGAGCGCCGAATAAGACGATATTTACCATAACTAACCCTTTTAGTAATTTGGACCGGGCAAAATTACGTTATTTTTTGGGGAAACAAGAGTATTTCCTTAATTTTGTAAAAAATTTTAGATTCATGGACCAGAAAAAGCGCACCGAGATCGCTTCGCTCGGACAATTCGGACTCATCGACCTGCTGACCAGCGGATTCACCCCGAAGAACGCCTCGACGCTCAAGGGCGCGGGGGACGACGCCGCGGTGATCGCCCCGGGACGCGGCGAAGCGGTGCTCTGCACGACCGACTCCTTCTACGAAGGCGTCGACTTCGACCTCACCTATTTTCCGCTCAAACACCTGGGTTACAAGGCCGTGACGGCCGGCGTGAGCGACATCCTGGCCATGAACGCCCTCCCGGCGCAGATCACCGTGTCGCTCGGCGTCTCGTCGAAACTGCCCGTCGAAGCTCTTCAGGACCTCTACGAAGGCATCGCCTTCGCCTGCAAGGAGCAGGAGATCGACCTCGTGGGCGGCGACACGCGCGCCTCGATGACGGGGCTGGTCATCACCGTCACCACGCTTGGCTACGCCAAAAAGGAGAAGGTCGTCTACCGCAGCGGTGCGCAGCAGAACGACCTCGTCTGCATCACGGGCAACCTCGGGGCCGCCTACATGGGCCTGCAACTGCTCGAACGCGAAAAGCGGGTGCTTGCCGACGTGGAGAACCCCGAGCCGCAGTTCAAGGGCTACGAATACCTGCTTGAAAAATACCTCAAGCCGCGCCCCCGCACCGACATCGTCCGTGCGCTGGCCGAAGAAAAGATCCGCCCCACGTCGATGATCGACCTCTCGGACGGCCTGGCGAGCGACCTGATGCAGATCTGCAAATCGTCGGCCTGCGGCGCGCGCATCTACCTCGAACGCATCCCGATCGCCCGGCAGACCTCGGCGCTGGCCGAGGAGATGCACTCGGACCCGGTCGTTGCGGCTCTGAACGGCGGCGAGGACTACGAACTGCTCTTCACCGTGCCGCTTTCGATGCAGGAACAGATCATGCGGCTGGGCCTTGTGGACGTCATCGGCCACATCACCCCCGCCTCCACGGGCTGTTACCTCGTGACGCCCGACGGGCAGGACATAAAGCTGAAGGCACAAGGGTTCCCGGAAGAATAAGCGTCTTACCGCCGCCCGCCGCCGATGGCTATTCCGAACGTGAGCGACAGATGGCGGTTGGCCCGCTCCGTACAGGTGTAACCCAGCGTGACGCGCAGCCGGTTCCAGCATTCGCAGCCAACGCGCGGCATCACGCAAAATGCCGCACAGTCGCTGGACGGAGTATCGGAGACAGCCCCTTCGGCCGTTCGGAGGACATACGCCCCACCGATCCCTGCTCCCGCGAACAACGCCACTTTCGGCGTCAGATGCAGGTTGTAATCCGCAACGGCCATCAGGCTGAACATCATAAAAGGGTCCTGCGAGCAGACGCCCGCAGCCAGCCGCGAGTAACACGACCCGCCGAGCCGCAAACCCACATCGAAGGGAGTTCTCCGGAAATTGTAACGACTTTCAGCGACCAGGCAAAAGCCCGCCGCATCGTTGTCAAAGCTTCCGAGCGAGGCATAGCCAAAGGTCGCCCCGACAGCCACCTCACCCTCGAAACACCCGGCCCCCGGATAACGGGGGCTTATGGCCGTATCCTGCGCCTGCAAGCCGCAAAACGGAAGCACGGCAAAAATCAAGAAAAAGCAATGTCTTATCATCGGGTTAGCATTAGGATTGAATTCGCTGATAAGATACGCAAAATCCCATAATCCGGCACCATTTTCAGGAAACAAATTGCGGAAGTCCGCCCGAAGCGCAGTCGAGAGCAGGCCCCCCGCAGTTCTACCCTGCGGGGAGCCTGCGTAAGCGGCAAGAAGTCTGCCTATTCCTCGCCAAAGAGAATTTCCTACGTTCGCTTATCGGGAATAAACTTACACTTTCCGTGTTTGTCAGTATGTTCCACAAAGATAGGAAAAAGCAGAGATAATCCAAATACTGACAAATTTTTAATTCTTAATTTTTCATTTTTAATTTAAATGTGTATCTTTGCGGTCCCTTTGGGGATTTAATTAACTAATTAAAAGCATTATGAACAATTACGAAACCGTTTTCATTGTCACGCCGGTTCTGTCCGATGCACAGGTGCAGGAAGTCGCTGACAAATTCCAGGGTGTCATCACCGAAAACGGCGGTCAGATCGTGAACAAGGAGTCGTGGGGCCTTCGCAAGCTCGCCTACCCTATTCAGAAGAAGACCACCGGTTTCTACTTCCTGGTAGAGTTCACGGGCGAAGGCTCGCTCGTCAACACGCTCGAAACGCAGTACCGCCGCGACGAGCGCGTGATCCGTTTCTTAACTTTCAAGCAGGACAAATACGCCGTGGAATATTCGGAGAAGCGTCGTGCAAAACTTTCTAACAAGCAGGAGGAGTAAACCATGGCACAGGACAACAAAGCACAGTCGGAAATCCGTTACCTGAATCCCGTATCGGTAGACGTCAAGAAGAAAAAGTACTGCCGTTTCAAGAAGCTCGGCATCAAGTACGTAGATTATAAGGACGGCGAGTTCCTCAAGAAGTTCCTCAACGAGCAGGGCAAGATTCTTCCGCGCCGCCTGACGGGTACTTCGCAGAAGTTCCAGAAGAAGGTCGCCCAGGCCGTGAAGCGTGCGCGCCACCTGGCCATCCTGCCCTTCGTAACCGATTGCATGAAATAATTAAAAGGAGGACAAGACCATGGAAGTAATTCTGATCAAAGATATCGAAAACCTGGGCTACGCCAACGACATCGTGAACGTGAAGCCCGGCTACGCCAACAACTACCTGATCCCCCAGGGCTACGCCAAGTCGGCTACCGCCGCCGCCAAGAAGGTCCTCGCCGAGAACCTCAAGCAGCGCGCCCACAAGGACGCCAAGATCCTGGCCGACGCACAGGCTCTGGCCGAGACCATCGCCAACCTGCCGCTGTCGCTGTCGGTGAAGGCCGAGGAGGGCAAACTCTTCGGTACGGTCACGGCAACGGACCTCGCCGAGGCGCTCGCCGCCAAGGGCATCACCGTAGACCGCAAGCAGATCAGCGTCGAGGCCGTCAAGACCGTCGGCGAGTTCGAGGCTACGGTCCGCCTGCACAAGGAGGTCAAGGCTACGATCAAGTTCTCGGTTTCCGCTGCCGAGTAACGCGAAAAGACATTTGTATGAAAAGAGCCTCCCGATGCGGGAGGCTCTTTTTGGTTGACGACGTTCGTCAATGCGGCCCCGCAGCAGGCGGATCGGCCTGCCGCGGCTTCACCGTGTAGGACCGGAGCACCAGCCCCACCCCCACGAAAATCACCAGTGCGAAAATCACCGTATCGGCATGCAGCTTGTCCAGCCCCATCCCTACCGAAATGGCGATCGCCAGCACGGGCTGCAAATAGGTGTAGATGCTCGACACGGTGGGCTGTACCGTTTTGAGGGCATAGTTGAGCATCAGGTTGGGGATATAAGTCGGAACCGTCAGCACGAAAAGCGTCGGAAACAGGGCGTGACGGGCAATGGCCGCGAAATCGGTGTGAACGATCGGGCCGATACCTAACGGCAGGGCCATGACCGCCGCCGCGCAGTAGAGCCAGCGCAGCACGGTCGTAATGCGGTACTTGGCGATCAGCCGCTTGAACCACACCATATACACCGACGTGACGCAGGCGCATAGAAAGATCATCACGTTTCCCCAGAGATGCGAATGCGCGTGCGACGACGAGGCCCCGGCCAGCACCACCGCCACAGCTCCCGCCATGCCGAGCACGAGTCCCGTGATCTTGAGCCGGGTGAAACGGTCCATTCCCAGCAGCACGGAGAGCGCCAGCACCAGCAGCGGCACGATGGTGTCGATGATCGAACCGTCGATCGGCGAGGTCATCGACAAACCGTACATGATGAAGACCTTGCGCAATACGCCGATCAGCAGCGCAGCGCCGATCAGTTTGCGAATATCCGCCCGCTCGACCTTCTCGGCCTTCTGCCACAGCAGCGGCACGAGCGAAAAGAGCGCCGTGGCGACGAGCGACGCCGAGACCATCGCCATCGGATGCACGTAATGCGGCAGGACTATGTTGTAAAAAGGGTAATCCATCGCCCAGAGGACGTTGCACACCAACAGGGCCAGATGGGGTTTCAGTCTGTTCATTCGTTTCGTCGTTTACCCCGCAAAGACAAAAACAGTGCCCGAATCCCCACACGGCACGGCGCAAAAAAAGGGCTTCCTGCAAAGAAAGCCCCATATATAACGCAAATCGCCCGTTACCGCCGGTCCGGAATACGGAACGTCGCCGGGGAAGCACCCGGAATCACCTCGCCGCAGTAGTAAACCTTCCACGCGTCCCTGGCGTAACCCCACCCAAGCTCTTCAAACGACGACGACGATGCGCCCGGCACTTCGCGTCCCTGATAGACCACCTTCCAGGGGTCCTTGCCGTAACCGCCGCCCAGATATTCGAACGACGAAGCCGAAACGCCTTCCACCTTTCGCCCCCGATAATATACCGACCAGCTGTCTTTCGCATAACCGCCGCCGAGCATCCCGTCCGGCGACTGCCCGGGCCGGAGCTGCTCCCCGCGGAAATAGGTGTTCCAGTTGTCCTTGCCGTAACCCCGTCCCTTATACTCGAACGACATGGCCGAGGCACCTTCCAGCTTCCGGCCTTCGTAAAACACCGTCCAATTATCCTTGCCGTACCCGCCTCCCAGATCGGCGAACGAGGATACCGAAGCCCCCTCGACCTTCCGGCCGCGGTAATACACCGTCCAATTGTCCTTGCCGTAACCGCCGCCCAGATCGGCGAACGAGGATACCGAAGCCCCCTCGACCTTCCGGCCGCGGTAAT
>ERZ1673693.292-NODE-292-length-68360-cov-24.105585_pt1 | contig 68360 bp, 64 predicted proteins | sample MGYA00580223_ERZ1673693 | MGnify/ENA primary metagenome ERZ1673693 (study PRJEB41218, sample SAMN15661741) | gut metagenome | host: Homo sapiens | place: Canada: London | collected 2015-08-20/2019-03-30 | study: EMG produced TPA metagenomics assembly of...
CCAGAACAACAGATGCCCACCAGCTTATGGCGAAAACCATAGGTCGGTGGGCATCTGATTTACGAAAAGAATTAAATGCTGTTCGCTGATTTTCCCATTGCAAACCGTTGTAAAATATGGTATATACATTATACGAAACTACATTTTGAAAGAACCGTTCGCCGTTTAATGATGTGTAAAGTGAGGTGCCTGCCATGACTGCCGTGATATACGCCCGCTATTCCAGCGACAACCAGCGTGAAGCGTCCATTGAAGGGCAGCTGCGCGACTGCAAGGACTACGCCGAGAAGAACGGTATCACCGTGGTCGGCACCTACATCGACCGTGCCTACTCTGCCAAGACGGATGACCGCCCGGACTTCCAGAGGATGATAAAGGACAGCGCGAAGAAAATCTTCGATGTGGTTCTGGTCTGGAAGCTCGACCGCTTTGCCCGGAATCGGTTCGATGCCGTGAATTACAAGTACCAGCTGGAAAAGAATGGTGTCCATCTGGTGTCTGCCATGGAACCCATTTCACAGGGGCCTGAAGGCATTATGGTGGAGAGTATGCTGATCGGCATGGCGGAATACTATTCCGCCGAACTCGCCCTGAAAGTGGCGCGCGGTGAGCGCGAAAACGCCCTCCAGTGCAAGTACAACGGCGGTATCGTTCCGCTGGGCTTCACCATTGGCAAGGAGGACAGGCTGTACCATATCGACCCGGAGACGGCTCCCATCGTGCAGGAAATCTTCAGCCGGTATGCCGACGGCGAACCGGCCGAGAAGATCGCAGCATCCCTGAACGAGCGCGGTCTGCGTACCCGCACCGGGAAGCCGTTCGTGAAGAACAGCTTCTTCCAGATTTTCCGGAACCGCCGCTACATAGGCGAGTACCGCTATAAAGACATCGTGACACCGGGCGGCATTCCAGCCATTATTGATCAGGACTTGTTCAACCGGGTGCAGCAGCGTTTCGAGCAAAACAGGATTGCCCATGGTCGGCCCGCAAAAGAGGATGTGAGCTATCTGCTGACCACCAAGCTGTTCTGCGGCAAGTGCGGTACGCTCATGGGCGGTGAGAGCGGCACCAGCCACATGGGAAACACCTACTATTACTACAAGTGCGGCAACGCCAAACGCCACGGCAAGGCGCACTGCGATCTGAAAGCCATCCGCAAAGAGCCGTTGGAACGGTTCGTGGTGGAGACTGCCATCAAGGTGATTTTCAGCGATGAAATCATCGAACGGCTGATAGATTTGATTATGGAAGCTCAGCAGCAGGAGAACACCCGCCTGCCCGTTCTGAAAGACCAACTCCGGGATACAGAGAAGCGGCTGGCAAATCTTCTGGAAGCTATTGAACAGGGTATCCTAACCCCGACCACTAAGCAGCGGCTGGACGAACTGGAAGCCCGGAAAGAAGCCCTGAACACCAGCATTTTGGAAGAAGAGCTGAAAAAGCCCGTCCTGACCCGCGAATGGATGCGGTTCTGGTTTGAAAAATTCCGCAAGGGTGACATGAGAGACATGGAGCACCAGCGACAGATCATTGATACCTTTGTCAACTCGGTCTACGTCTTTGACGACCGGGTCGTGCTCAATTTCAACTTCACGGATGATTCCAAAACCATCTCCCGTGAAGAGGTGTTGGGTTCGAGTGCTGTGGAGAATGCTCCACCAAACAAGAAAAATCCGAACCTATTTCCAATTGGAGAAGGGTTCGGATTTTTCGTTTTCTTCGGATCAGAGAATGAAGGCTCCCGTGGAAGATACAAAACTCCGACACCTTGTCATAGACCGTAAGCCAATAACAAGAATTGGAGGATGCGATTATAATCATAAAAACAACTAAGCAGAAGGTTGCTTGTATTTATAACGTCCAAAATGTTGAATCAATCAAACTTTCCTGTTATAATGATAAAAAGAATGGTGAGGTGGAAAATATGCGAGAAAAGAATGCAAGCGCATTATGCTCACAAGGGGACCGAGTAGGAATTGTATTGGCTAAAGACAGACGACCAATCAATATTAAAGGTGGAGCGAAAGCAAAACAAGCAGTTAAAGCGTTATCCAAATTTGGCCTGATCAGCTTTTCTAAAGAACAAACATTTAAGAGTTCGCTGTATTCTGTTCATTTTATCAAACCAATAGCAAACTTAAAGCAATTGTATAATTTGGGCGATGAGGTTTTAATTTTATGTTGTAACGATAGTTTGCAGAACTTTAAAAGTCGAACAAAGGACTTGATTGATATACTTTTGGGCTCACAGTCGGAATATAGAAACAGGTTAGATAAGATAACTTGTTTTCTTGTAGATGATTGTGAAGATATTGAGGATGTAATCAAGCGAGACAGAATAGATAACCCGGACTCTAGGTTGATTATTCCATTTTCATATAAGGAATTGGAAAGTGGAATAAAAGAGAATGATCTTCAAAACCGGATGAGAACATTTCTTTATGAACGTGATCTTTTTGGTGTTGCTTCTCCGTTGCGTGATGACAATCTTTTCTTCGGAAAAACCCGATTTAATGTAATTTCTGAATTGTACGGAAAATATCTCCAAGGAGAACACGGTGGTGTGTTTGGGCTCCGCCGCATTGGAAAAACGTCCATTCTTTTATTACTTAGAAGGCGTGTTGAACAAAATGGCGGAGTAGCTATTTATTTTGACTGTACAAAATATCATCATTTGACGTGGAATGATTTTTTAAATCAGATTATTCAAGAACTCAGAAAAAAATATACCGAGGGTGGGGAGGAAACAGCGATTGGCTTCATTTCTAATGATGTAGAATATAATAAAGATATCTCAAGATACACAGAGAAGCAGGCATCAATTAGTTTTGAAGAAGATTTGATTCAATTGCATCGACTGCTTCACAATAAGCGTATTCTACTTATTTTTGATGAAGTTGAGCAAATAAGCTTTGGAACATCATCATCATTAAATTGGAGAGATGGAACAGACGCTTTGTTCTTTTGGCAAACATTAAGATCAATCTCACAAACAGATAATAACATTTTTTCTTTTGTAATCACTGGAGTAAACCCGAAGTGTATAGAAGATGCTAAAATTTGCAATCAACCAAATCCTATATTTAATGGACTCGCTCCACAATATATTACTTTGTTTGATTATGATGACGTGAAAAACATGGTGTCTGAAATCGGTGGTCATTTGGGTTTGAAGTTTGAAGAAGAAATATTTGCCAAATTAGTCGATGACTATGGAGGACACCCATTTCTGATACGCCAAGTATGCAGTAAAATGAATGAAGAAGTTCTTGAAAATAAAGAGACTAGACCGTTTAAAATTTCTAAGTACAGTTATGAAAAGCAGTCCGATAATTATCAAAATAAAATGAAGGCGGCAATAGAGCAAATATTAGGTGTTTTAGTAGATTATTATCCAAGAGAATATGACCTGCTAAAAGTTCTAGCATTGGATGGAAGTGATAAATTTAAAAGCGAACTTCAGTTTGCTGATTGCTCTATTGATCATTTACTTGGATATTGCTTAATCAAGAAAGAAAAAGACGATTACTACATTCGAATTAAAGCAATTGAAAAGCATCTTCAGCAAAAATATAAATTTGATAAGACCTATTCGGATATTTCTGAGATTTACTCAATGGTAGCAACAAGAAGATGTGCAATCGAGAATAAATTGAGATCTCTGATTGGAATGCAGTATGCGTTGCACTATGGAAAGAGTGCAAAAAGAACTTTGATGGATGCGATTGAAAAAACAACGAAAGACGATACACAAAAAGCCAAGCTCGAATGTGCCGATTTAAAAGGCGCAATGCAGGAACTGTATTTTTTACAACTGAAAATCCTAATAGAAAAAGATTGGGCATGGTACGAACGCTTATTTTCGGATAAAACAAAATTTGGATATTTTTCTGATGTCATAAATAAGAACCGAGTTGATGCACATGCAAAAAAGCCGTCAGATGAAGATTTATTTTTGTTGAATTTAGCGTTCAAGTACTTTGAGGAAGCATTAGAAGCCATTTCGTAAATTTTCAATATGTAATGCAGGGCGTTCCCTTTTCTGGGAGCGTCCTGCTGTTTTTATGCTGCAACAGGCAAGGCTTGTAGAGCTTCCTGCTCTTTCAGCCATTCCTCATATTCACGCTGGCCTTCCTCACTGTTGAAAAACTCAACCATGGAGGGATAAAAGCAACGCGCAAGTGTCTTGATTGCTTCATCCGGGTAGCCGGATTTGTTTACAGACTTTTTCTTTTTGCTCAAATAGTGTCCTCCGAAAATCAAAGTTCAACATCCTGCCTACGCTTGCGGTTTCGCTGCTGAACATCCATGGTACGTTCCTGCTTGGGTGCAAGAATCTTTTCCAGAAAGCCGTGTACCAGTTCTGGCGCACGGTGGAGAGCGTCCAGATAAGGCTTCACATCATACCAAAGATCATGGTACTTGGTACTCCAGCGGGCAGCTTCTTTCTTGGCGGCGGAAAGTTCTTCTTTCAGGCGGCGGTTCTCAACGTCCATCATATAACCATGTGCAACCTGTTTTTTCAGGGCGGATAATTCATCTTCGGTCAGCGAATAGTTGCCGAGAAATGTGCGTTTGCCGATATCATCCAAGTCTCGCGCATGAATGAGGGTATCTTTTGTGACAGCGGCTTTTTTCTGAACAGTAGCGAGTTCCTTTTCGGTCTTGGAAAGGGCTTTGCTGGTTTGGGTGAGGTGCTGCTCTTTCTGGTTGATCTGGGCGTTCAGACTGTCCAGCCGCTCCTGTTCCCGCTGGACTTTGAATTGGGTTACGGTCAGGTGTTCTTCAGTGCTGCCACGTTCGCCGCGCTCCACATCGGTGTGCCCGGCAGCGCGCATAAAATTAAAGAAGTCGTCCTGTAAGATGCTGTACGACTTCTTCAGGACTGGCTTGCCGTTCTTTTGAAAGACAGGCTTTCCGGCATCGTCCAGCAGGGGTTTGGATGCCCACTTCTTGCTCCGGCTGACCTGCATGACAGTCTCCTTGACTGTGCCGACAAGAGCCTTATCCTTGCAGCGTTTCGACCAGAGGATCTGCTTTTCCACCACAGGCACATAGACCACATGGAGATGATAGTGGTAGACTTCACGGCCTAATGCTTCGGTCATGGCACGGTTGATCTCATCGGCGTGCATGACTGCCGAGAGGATATACTGCTCACCACCCACGATCTGAACGGCTGCTTTGTAGGCATCCGCATAGAATTGCTTGGCGAACTCGTAGCCACCGTGATTGTCAAAATAGGCCGAGTTGACATCAAAGACAAGTTCGCAGTAGTGGGTGGCATCCGGTTTCAGGCCGCGTGTGGAAATGGTTCCAACGGCTTCCAGTTGGGCAAATAGGTCAGTGTAGCTGGCGGTTGGCTTTTTGAAGTGGACGTTCCATGCAGCGCGCTGGGGGATAATATCGGGGTTCCGATAGCTGTCCTTTTCACGCTCATTGTGCTGCTGGGTGTTGCCAACGGCCTTGTCCGAAACGGCGAGATTCCGGACACTGGTGCGGTCAACGCCATCGTTTCTTGCCAAAGGGCATCCCTCCTTTCAAGGTTCATCGAGAGGTGACGGGGAACGAAGATGCACTTCTTCGGAAGTGTAATAACCCACTATAACACTTTCATCCCTATGGGCTGCAAAGTGTAGTGGGCTCTTCGAGGACTCTCCGAGGGGGAACGTCTCCTGCGGGAGAGCTAATCAAGTTCACGTTTGCGAAGCAATGAAAGCCCCAGTGGGGCTTTTAAGTGACCGAACGGTCTTGCGCCAGCAAGATGGAGGGGCCTCGCCCCGACAAGTTCGCACAATGCGAACTTGATGGCTCCGTACGCATCTGCAAAAATCGCGTACGGAGTTCAAATAACCTGTACGGTTCGTACGGCGTACAAATGAGCAAAAATACAGACGATAAAACGCTTTATTTTCTCGAAATGTGCCGTACAGGTGCGTACAAGTACAGACCGTACAGGTTGTACGAACTTCTTCCGTGAAAAAATGCACTTTTTACGGACAGGGGTGGACAAGCGGTTCGATGCCCACAAAGCCCCGCACCCTGCGGCCACCGGGCAAAGCGATATTATGTACTGCACCAGAGTACCCAAAGCGGGAACTCTGGTGTTTTTTGCCTTGTGCCTGAATATACGGAAAATTTTGCAGGAAAGGCGAAAAAGCGGCAGAACGGCAACGGAAAAAGAAAAAAGCCCTTACTGGTTGCAGAGTTGCAACAGCAAGGGCAGAGAGGAAACCGTATATTGAACAAAACGGCAGAGCGTATTATAATGAGGAAAAAGATCAAAAAGGAGGGCCGACCACATGGCACAGGAATATCTGCCCACACCGTCCAACGTCCGTCTTGCGGACTTGATGAAAGAGCACAATATCAGCCAACCGGAGCTTGCCAAGGAGATCGGCTGCTCCAAGAGCACCATCAGCCGTTTTATTAGTGGCGCGAAAGGAACCCTGACCCATGAGCAGGTGCTGAAGATTGCAAGGCTGTTCAACGTATCTACGGATTTCCTGCTGGGAGAAACCAACATCCCCGACCGCAAGAACTACGACATTGCCGAACTTGGCCTGTCCGTAGAAGCCGCAAAGAACCTCTACACGGGGCGTGTCAATACAGAGGTGGTCAACCTGCTGTTGGAAAACGCCCGGTTTGCAGAGCTTACTTACCGCATAGCGCAGTATTTTGACGATACTTTTGCATCCGGCATCGCAGCACAGAATGCCATGCTCACGACATTGAGCACCCTGCTGCGCACAAGGGTCAAGACCCCGGAGGCAGCCAAAGCCGCAAAGGACATCAGCCTTCGGAGAAAGCCGGTGTATCAAGGTGATCTTGATGACATTGAAATGTACTTCATGGCGGCGGTCAAGGAAATCAAAAAGGGTATCGGGAGCCATTACGCCGAACAGGAAGCCATGAGCAAGAAAGTGGCAGAGAAGATGTTCACTGAATTGACCAAAGGGCAGGATGTGCAGCACCCAACGATTACGGCAGAGCAGTTGACAGATGCAATGTTGGACAGTGTTTCGGGTATGAAAGGAGCCCCGCCGGAAGCACTGGAACAGCTGCGAAGCGGTCTGCTGGGAATCTTGCAGTTTGCCGCAGAGCGGGAAAACGCCCATGAAGCAGACGAATGAACGGCTTTGTGTGCTGGCGCAGAAAGGCGATGCTGCCGCGCTAGACAGCCTGATTGACAACAACAAGTCCTTTATTGGCAAGGTGGCAAATGACCTTTTCCGCAGCATGAATCTGGCACAGTCCGGCCTGAACCTTGACACGGACGATTTGAAACAGGCGGGCAATCTGGGCTTATGGAAAGCTGTGCCGAAGTTCGATGCAGCGCGCGGCATGAAGTTCCTGACCTATGCGGCTCCTGCCATCCGCAACGCCATGATGGACATGGTGCGGGATGCCTTTGCCGCTTTTGAGCAGCGGATGGTGACGGAAGACAAGGACGGCGTCTGTTACCAACGTGTTTCGCTGGATGATGTTCTGCCGGGAGAGGAACAACTGCGGCGCATCGAAGCCATAGCCGACCCCTACGCCATGCAGCCGCAGACCATTATGGAAGAGCAGGAATCGCGCCGGGAACTGTACGATGGTCTGAAACGGCTGACCCAGCGAGAGCAGACCTATCTGTTGTACCGTTACGGTTTCACGGACGGCGAGGAACATCCGCTGATCGGCACGGCGATATATTTTCACTTGACGAAAGGCCGCGCCAAAAAGACGGAGGAACAAGCTATGGATAACCTGTGGCTGGAACTGCCGTGGTGGTTTATTTGAATAAAAAGAAAAAATCGTGATTGTGCTACAAGTTTTCTGGAAATTTATGTGCAGCTATACGATTTTGAAAAATTTTGTGGACAAACGAAATAAATCAGGCTTAAATTTCGTTATCTAAACAAAAAGCAAGGAGGGAGCTTTGATGACTTGTAAAAATTGTGGTTATGAAAACAAGTTGGGTGTTCGATATTGCCAACGGTGCGGTCAGTATATTGAACCAAAACGGACATTGGCACAAGAAGTTAAATCGTTGGATTTTAGAAGCCTTGCTGGTGTTGGCCGTAGAGATGTGAATATTGCGCCGCTGTTTACTGCATCACCCGTTCAAACTCCAGCAAAAGCACACCAAACGCCCTCGCCTGTTGAACCGATGCCAGACGGAAGATGGTATTGCCCGGACTGCGGAACATTAAATGCTTCTTCTGAACGTTTTTGCAAAAACTGTGGAAAAGTCCGATAAATGTGAAGAAAAACATGGAAGGAGGAAACCGTATGAAAAAGAGGGCTATAATAGTTCTTTGCCTTGCGCTGGTACTTACATTGATTGGCTGTGGAAATAATGCTCAAAGTTCAGATGAGCACAATGCAGAATACGAAGAAGGCTATACCGCTGGCTACGAGGCCGGGTATCATGACGGAGAAGAGCAAGCAACCGGAAATGAAAAACATTTTGCACAGTTTTCGGGTTCTTTTACGGCCACGGTTGAGCAGATCTTGCCCGATTACTATGCACTGCCGGGAAAAACGGTTGCAGTTGTTCACTTCTTTCAGGACAGACCATTTTTGCTTCATTTCCAGAAAGACTTAACTGGTGAACTTATTGAAGGAACAGCTTATGTGTTTGAGTTTGAGACTTTTGAAGTTGAACTTCCAGACGATGAAGAAAATCCAAATATTTCAGATTATATGTATTCAATAAATGTTACCAATTATAGAGTTGCAGAAGATGACGAACTCGGATTGGAAGGCAAGATGCCAACTGTCGAAATAGTATCGAAGTAAGCAGCCAAGCTGTTTTATAATGAAATGCAAAGATGGCGGTACACATTGGAATAGGATTCAAAAGCCGTATGAAGAACACAGCATCAAAAAAGAAAACTTGTCTCGGATTTTTGCTGATCGTATTTTTAGCATATGTGGTGTGCTATCTTCTTTCTCAAACAGTGTTTCATGAAGTCTACTTGTTTGAATGGACAGCAGCCCATTATTATTTGTGTTTATGGGTTGCATCTGTTACTTTCTGTTTTCTGGAAATGTATAGAGCAGCTCTTATCACAACAGCTGGAAACTGGACAGGAATTTTGATCGGACAAGTGTTGGGCGATTTTATTATCAAAATAAACGCCACAAAAATCACGCCGGATATGTATATAGGAAAAGTATGGCAACTCAAGGCACACTACGGAGTTTTGATTTGGCTACTCATTTTCCTACTTTCGTTTATTATCGGAATGATTGTTGAAAAGAAAAATCATTGTTAAAATGCGTAGTTAATAATAGACAGCCATCTATTTGCAAGTCGCAAGTAGATGGCTGTCGGTTTTATCTGTATATTCTAATTAAAGGTCAATCCTCTAAATCTGCTATGGTCACAGCTGAGTGAGAGATAATGCTCAATCTCACCACCCAGCACAAACTGGGCGTACTCCAAAGATTTATTCTAACGAATGAATATTCTGCGCTTTAAACAATTTAATGACGAATATATTGTGCAATACAGAGAATTTCAATAGCGGCTTCGCACTTGATTGACTCGCAACGCAAAATGCGTTACAATAAAATTGAGGTGATAACCATGGAAAAAACAATGACACTTAACCTTCGTGTCAACCCTACCGTCAAGCAACAAGCCGAGGATGTGTTGAAGCAGCTCGGCATCCCGATGGCAACAGCTATTGATATGTACCTGCGCCAGATCACCCTGACGGGCGGCATCCCCTTTTCTCTGTCCCTGCCGAAAGCTCCTGCGGCTCTGAATGCTGACACCATGACCGATGATCAGCTTCATGCAGCCTTGCAGGTGGGCATTAAGGAAATTCAGAACGGTGATACCGTGGATGCCGCAAGCGCATTCGCACAGTTCAGGGAACAGCACAGATGAAGCAGTATGACGTAAAAATTTCCAATGCAGCCCTCAGTGATATGGAGCAGATTTATAGCTATATTGCTGACCGTCTGTTGGAGCCTGACACGGCTATGGGGCAGTATAACCGCATTGCAGAAGCTATCCAATCGCTGAACATTCTGCCGGAACGCTGCGCGCTGGTGGAAAGCGAGCCGGAGCGTACCCAAGGGCTGCGGCAGCTGCTGGTGGATAACTACTCGGTGTTCTACATTGTGGGCGAGGATACCGTGTCGGTGGCCCGTGTGCTGTACAGTGCATCCGACCTTGTACGCCGCTTGCGGAGAATGAAGTGAAAGGGGTGTTTGCATGACCGCCGTGATCTACGCCCGCTATTCCAGCGATAACCAGCGCGAAGAATCCATCGAAGGCCAGATTCGTGAATGTACGGCCTACGCCGAAAAGAACGGCATCACTGTGGTCAAACACTACATTGACCGTGCCCTTTCCGCCAAAACCGACAACCGCCCGGATTTCCAGCAGATGATCAAGGACAGCGAAAAACGGCTGTTTGATATTGTACTGGTCTGGAAGCTCGACCGCTTTGCCCGGAACCGCTACGATTCTGCACATTATGAGTACCAGTTAGAGAGGAATCATGTCAAGCTGGTATCTGCCACGGAGCCCATTTCGGACAGCCCTGCGGGTATCATGGTCAAGAGTATGCTCACCGGCATGGCTGAATACTACTCGGCAGAACTTTCTGAAAAAGTTGTGCGCGGCATGACCGAGAATGTTCTGAAGGGAAAGTACAACGGCGGCACGATTCCCATTGGTTTTAAGGTGGATGAGGAGAAGTTCTTTCAAGTCGACCCGCTGAAAGCTCCCTTTGTGGTAGAAGCCTTTCAGCGGTACAACGATGGCGCGACCATGAAAGAATTGATGAACTGGCTGAACGACAGTGGCGTGACCACCAACCGTAATCAGAAGTTTACCTACAACAGTGTTCAGACGCTGCTGACGAACAAACGGTACATCGGTGAAAACCACTTCAAGGACATTGTGATGCCCGACAGCATCCCGGCCATCGTGGACAAGGACTTGTTTGAGGAAGTGCAGCTGAAAATCAAAAAGAACAGCCGCGCTCCTGCCCGTCACAAGGCCGAGGACGATTACTTGCTCACCACCAAGCTGTTCTGCGGAATGTGCGGTGCCATGATGTTCGGCGAGTGCGGCACGGGTCGGAACAAAGTCGTTCATCATTATTATAAGTGCGCCACCGCGAAGCGTTTCAAGACCTGCAAGAAAAAGACCGTCCGTAAAGAGTGGCTGGAAGATTTGGTCATAGCTGAAACCATGAAGCTGATTCAGGACGATGCCGTGATTGATGCCATCGTTGCGGAAGTGATGGAGTTGCAGGATCAGGAAAACACCACGCTTCCTTTGCTGGAAAAGCAGATGCGCGAGGTAGAGAACGGCATTGAGAATATGCTGAACGCCATCCAAGCAGGTGTGCTGACAAACTCCACTAAATCGCGTTTGGAAAAGCTGGAAGCCCAGCAGAAAGAACTTGAGGTTCGGATCGCCGAAGAAAAAATCGCTCGGCCACGGTTAAGCGAAAATCAGGTTCGTTTCTGGCTGACCCGGTTCCGCAAGCTCGACCCGAACGTGAAAAGCCACCGGGAAACGCTCATCAACACCTTCGTGAATGCTGTTTATCTCTATGATGAAAAAGTTTTGATTGCGTTCAACTACAAAGACGGCACAAAAACCATCACTTTCGATGAAATCGCCGCCAAAGATGCCCCAGCAGGCAATGGTTCGGATTTGGTTAACTTCGCTCCGCCAATAAAAGGCACCGGCTTAGGCTGGTGCCTTTTTTGCGGCAAAGATGGTGCGGATGAGAACAGGGCGGCGGCCCGCAGGCCGCAAGCAATCAGCCCTGCGGGCTGTTGCTTAGCCTGCGGGAGAATACCCACCATCTCCGCCAGAAGTCGCAGGTTCAAACGGATCAGCGACTTTTTCTTTTGCATCAAGCAGAGAAAGACAGTTTTTGCCTTATCACAGTATGCTTTATACGCGAACGAAAAATCCATAATTACTTGGGGAGTTTGGATTCTCCCAAAAGGTTCGCAATGACCCCAGCAGACCCCTGTTTGCTTTTGTAATCGAGATGTGCGTAGATGTCAGCGGTGGTAGAAAAGGTGCTGTGCCCCAGCCATTCCTGAACCTGCTTCATGGATACGCCGTTCATCACCATCAGGCTGGCACAACTATGACGCAGGTCGTGGAAACGAATGTGGCGCAAATTGTTCTTTTCAAGCAGCTTCGGAAATGATGCTGTGAGATAGTGCGGAGAAATCAATGTCCCCATCTCATCTACGCAGATAAGCAGTAAGGCGCTCAGGGCAGACCAAACGGGTTTAGAGGGCTGTGATATTTTTATTCGGGCGTGACAGAACAGCCCACCAAAGCACCGTTTTTTTATTCGGTGGGCTTATCCAAATATAAAAGAAAGGGCCGATGCCTGTGATTACTCACAAGTTCATCGGCTCTGCGTCTTTGCGTCTGGCTCTTTGATAACGGTTATATGTAGTCCCTTTACATCAATCAAACTTTCCTGTTTGCATTTCGGGCTCTATCTGCCAGTTCCTTAACCTCATAACAAAGCTGTTCTAATTTATTGATTTTTTTTATTAAGCAGTTATCAGGTGTCAGTGTCAGAATCTCATTAATTCGATTACAGTAGTCTTTAGGACGAATAGAGAATCGTTCAATCCGTAGAACCGCCTTTTTCTCATTTAAGCAATATGTTTGATTCATAGCGAACAAAACTTGATTCAATGCTGATATAGAACGGAATAAATGACCGACTATATAGTATATATCATTATTCTGCGAGTAGCTTTTGGCAAGGTCACAGGAAAATTTTGTCTCAAATAAGAAGAAAGCTATCAATGCACTCTGCAAGCTGTCAGGATAACATTCGGCATATTCCTTTAATTTAGAGAAATCATTATCTTTCGAATAAAGGACTTTACATGATGCCAATTCGCCACGGTACATTACATTCAGATAGGCATGGGGATGCCCTGTCTGATAATGCATGGTTATATTTCCATTATCTGTTTGCGTGATGCACTCTTTCACCCGTGCAATATCCCTTAAAATAAAGTCCACATGGAAACTATTTACAACAAGCCATCCACCGCAATTAACCCAATTTCCCCATTCACCCTCCCTGCAAATCAAATGTTCTCTATGGGCATCGTCTAATTGTTGGGCGGTAATGTTTAACTCTTCAAAATCAACTTTCCCTTTTTCATAATAAATTCCTATATCAATATCGGAATTTTCTGTTGCTGTTCCCGTCGCTCTTGAACCTCCCAACACAATTCCTTTTATAAAATCATGCTTTTTTAACTCGCCTACAATATTTGCTATCGTTTTTCCACCATGTTTTCTGCTCCTTAGTTTTATATTACGCGTGTAGTAATTTGGAATTGAAACATATTGCTTATCTTAACCTCTGGTTGGTTTGACTGCCTTTGCGAATCAATTTCGGTTTCAACAATGCTTCAAGCTGATGTTCAATATAATCATATCGGAAAGAATGCTGCTTTTCAACACACCAAACACTTCGGTTACAATGTGTATAAAAAAGAGGCTACATTTCTGCAACCTCTGTTTTTTTAGTTCTGATATATTATTTTTCTTATGGCATATATCGAAAGACAATATTCGTTGGCAAGTTCATTAACCGAAACACCATTCCGATATTTCTCTATAATGACTTTATTGCGTTTGTCGATTTCCTTTCGAGAGCCAGTCAATTCACCCCAAGATTTATGCTGATCGTCTTTAGCGGGAATATAGATATATCCCGCTTGAATATACTTTTGCAGTTCCTCGACCAACATATCAGGGAGAATTGCGTGTGCATTGATATATTTCATGCAGGCTTCCTCCTTGATTGATAAAGTCAAGTAGCAAAGCCAGCTATATTTTAGCGACTATAAATACTCCTTGCAAGTGTCGCTTTTACCGTACTGGCTTTGCAAGGAGCCAAGCATGTGCTTCGTTAGGCATAAAATCACCTCACATTTTAATAGTTAATTATACCTAATTTTTTATATATGTCAACTTCTGAAGAAAAAGTATTTTAAAATCTTGTATATAGAAGTGAAATATCTCATAGTCGGCATTTTCACATCGTTTAATAACAGAGTTCTCATGTTCATCCATCCTTTGCTGCTTTGATTTTGTCAGCGTCAGAAGCAACATATTGTATGGATGGATTCTGGCTCCCGGAATCTCTCTCGCCCGTTCTCTCCAAAGGGCGTAAAATCTCTCCCGATTCTCTCCAAAAGGCAGATTTTTCTGCGTTTTGGAAAGTGGGTTCAAATGCCCACCATCTCCGCCAGAGGCGCAGATTCAAACGGATCAGCGGCAGAGTGCGGCAGCTGGTTTTGTTCTTCATCACATCACTGACCCCTGGGCAGCCATCTGCATTAATCAAAATGGTCATGTGCGTTCCTCTATCACCCACTGAAGTGCCTTTGCCGTACGCAAATCAGCGTCCTTAAAGTGTCCACCGCTGTTCCATTCAAGGGTGCAGTCTGCGCCACGCTCTGTAAGCCGGCTGTGCAGCGTGCGGATATTATCCCCTACCGCAGCCATGATGGTGTTTTTCGTGCGCTCTTCCTTGTCGCCAAGGCTCAGATAAACGTGCTGTGCCTGTATCGGGTGCCGCTGTTCAAACTTCATCCAGTCCGGAAACCACACAGAGGGCGAGGCGGCAGCGGTACCATAGAACAGATCAGTCTGGGTGGATGCCCACAATGCAAACAATCCCGCCAGCGAATAGCCGCCCAGAGTGATTTTGACATTTTCCGGGAGAGGATACTGCTGCTTCAGCGTGGGAATGACCTGCTCTGTCAGGAAGCGCAATGTCTTCCCGGCCTTACCGCCAAACCCTTGCTTTCCTCACACGGCAGGGGCTTCCCACGGAGAAAGTGCATCGTTCCAGCTTTCCACCGGGATAGCCGCAAACAGAAAATTCTGGCTGCTTTGAGCAATGGCCGCCACTTCATAATCCATACTTTGCAGCTCATGCTCACCTGTCATTTGGAGCAGCAGGTATTCTGCATCGTCTTCGCCGTAAATGCGGCAAGGTGTGTTCCCGATTTGCATTGTCTGTGCTGTCACTGCGGCATCCTCCCGAAAAAAATCGATAAGCCCAGTATAGCAATTGAAAAATCATTTTGCAATTCATAAGGCTTGCCAAAGTTATATCATCGAGTTTTTGATAGTTTCCAAAATGGTCTGGTCCGCCGGAAGCCACGGAACAGAATCAAGCTCCTCTTTAGTCAGCCAGCGTGCAGCCTCGGCTTCTTTCAGCACCAGTTTGCCGGAGACCACCTCACACCAGAAACAGTCCATGGAAAGATGAAAGGTCGGATAATCGTATTCAATGGTACCAATCAAATCGCCTACCTCAATCTCGGTATCCAGCTCTTCCCGGATCTCTCGTTTCAGTGCCTGCTGCGGGGTTTCACCCGGCTCGATTTTTCCGCCCGGAAACTCCCATCCGCCCTTATACTCGCCATAGCCACGGGCGGTGGCATAAATTTTATGTTTCGTCTGAATATCGTCGCAGATCACGGCTGCAACAACGCGAATCATTTTCATGAAAATCTCCTGAATTATTTTTCATAATAGAGTGGACAACCCAGTTTTCTCAATTTGGATTCGATTGCTCCTGTAGAACGTTTTAGAATCAAAGAAATTCGTTTGATGCTGTTCCCCTGCTGGTGGAGCCGCAGTAATTCACGTTCTTCTTTTTGCGACCATGCTGTTCCAGCGCGAGAATAACGCTCTGCCTTTTTGTTTCGAGGAAGAGACTTCAGATATTCAGCGGTAGATTCAATGGAGCAATGTTCCAATACGATTTTTAATGCTTCTTGAATTTCTTCCTGAGCACAACTATCATTTTCAGACAGAATCCAACCGGTTAAAGAATTAATACCTTTTGCAAGAGTTTCAATTATGGTGCGAGCCAGCATATCGTCCATAGTATGTTACCCCACGATCAATTTGTTGGTCTTTTTGAGGAACTTTGCAGGAATCGGGCGGTCCAGCTTCCATGTGATATTCATGGGACGGGAGCCCTCATGCTTCACATAGTTCACCGTGCCCAGATAGGTATACGCTCCTGCACCGCCAAAACGGGCATCTGCCTTGAACTCACGCACGAATAACAGCACACGGCTTCCTTTTTCCCGGTGATGGATGTAGCGCTGCCCGGTGGCAGAGTTTTCGGCGGTGGTGCTCTGGCTCTGCCAGTGGAACAGGCTTTCATTAATGGAATAATCCTTGTACATGGTGGTGGGAGAGTAATCCTTGTCCGCTTTGTTCAGGGTCACAAAGAATACGTCCAGCTGCTTTTCCGGCAGCCACTTCACGCCCTCGCGGACAGTGGCGGGCTTCAAAAAGTCCAGTGCTACCAGCAGCTGGTCGCGGGTATAGGTGCAGTGCAGGTCCAGCGGACAATCAAAGCCCACATCTACCGGCTCGTCAATAAAATCAATGCGGTCATATTGATACTGCAAAAGTGCCTGCAGCTCCCCCAGCAAAACGGGACTGTCTGAGAGAGCATACAGGTTATCGAGAACTTCTTCATCCTCCCAGCTTTCTGCGGTCTTGCCCCAGAGGGTCACATAGAACATTTGCAGCATCCGTTTCTCTACTGGCGATAGAGCCGCAAAGTCGGTGTTATCCAATTTTGGCAGAAGCCCCAGCAAAAAACGAATCCACCTGCGGGAATCGATGACCGCAAAGCGGGCAAGGGCTTTGGTTACGGTTTCTTCCAAAGGTTCTGCAAAATCAGATGCCGCCCCTGCGCGGACGCACAGCCTGCTGAAGCAGACCTTTTTGCTGTAAATCGCACGCGGGTCAAGATGGTAGTAGTCGAGAAAGTTCCCAAGTGTCAGGGGCAGACCAGTATCCTCGGTAAAGGCAGCCGCCCGCGCCACAAGCCCAGAGGTGCGGTCATAGGAGGCGCTGATATTATCCAGCACATATTTTGCGGCAATTTTCTCCAGCTGAATGTAGCAGCCCTTAGGCGCAGAGACAAAGCCCTCTTTGAGCTCCCGGCTGACGCTGCGGGTGGTGTTGGAGAGCAGTGCTGAGAATTTCTCCTCAAAATTATACTTTTTGTTGGCCTGCCCGATGAAATCCAGAACGGTCAGGCAATCCTTGTTTTCTGCTAGACGCAGACCGCGCCCCAGCTGCTGCAAAAACACAGTCAGCGACTCGGTAGGACGCAGGAACAGAACGGTGTTCACCTCGGGGATATCCACGCCCTCGTTGTAAATGTCCACCACAAAGAGGAATCGGAGCTCCCCGGAAACCAGCCGCTGTTTGGCGGCGTTGCGCTCCTCGTCAGGAGAGTCGCCGGTCAGTGCCATAGACGGGATGCCATGGGTATTAAAGTAGCGTGCCATAAATTGGGCATGGGCGATGGAAACGCAGAAGCCCAAACCCTTTACCTCGTCGATATCGGTGACATATTTCAGGATGGAGTTTACCACAAGGTCAGCGCGGCGCTCCGCCACCATGCCACTGAGGGTGTACAGGTTGGACAACTCGTTTTTATCGTAGCCGCCGGTACGCCATTTCAGGCTGCTCAGATCTGCGGTGTCGGTGACACCGAAATATTGGAAGGGACAGAGCAGTTTCCGGTCGATCGCTTCCGGCAGACGGATCTCGGCGGCAATGCGCCCGCCGAAATAGTCCAGAACGCTTTTGCCGTCCATACGTTCCGGGGTAGCGGTCAGTCCAAGCAGGATCTTCGGCTGGTAATATTCCAACAGCTTCTGATAAGTGGGTGCAGCTGCATGATGGAACTCGTCCACAACGATGTAATCGTAAAAATCTGCTGCCGTTTTGGCGGCAAGCTCCTGAGAATTGAAGGTCTGGATGGAAACAAACAGATGGTCGATGCTGTCGGCTTTGTGGCTGCCCACATACAGCTCGCCGAAATTGGCATCCTTCAGCACCGCCCGGAAGGTGTACAGGCTCTGCTTCAGGATTTCCTCCCGGTGTGCCACAAACAGCAGACGGCAGGGCTGCCCCGGATGCTGTTTGCAGAAGCGCTTGTAATCCAGTGCGGAGATCACAGTTTTGCCGGTGCCGGTAGCGGCGACCACCAAGTTGCGATTATACCCCCGAACGGTGCGCTCGGCATCCAGCCGGTCCAGGATTTCCTGTTGGTAGGAATAGGGCAGAATATCCAGGGTGTAGATTCCGCTGTGGTCGGTCTCGCTGTATTTTTCAGCCTTCAGGGCGCGGGTCAGCCGTTCCCGCTGCCCTTCATCGTAATATTCAAACTCGCTGGAATTCCAGTAGCTTTCAAAGGTGGCTGCGATCTTTTCGATGGTCTCCGGCAGGTCCTTTCGGGTCACTTTGACGTTCCATTCCAGACCGCTGGAAATTGCCGCATTGGACAGGTTGGAGGAACCAACATACGCTGTGGTAAAGCCGGTGTCCCGGTAAAACACATAGGTCTTTGCGTGGAGCCGGGTACGCTTGGTGTCATAGCTGACCTTGATCTTCGTATTGGGCAGCGCGCGCAGCTCTTCAATGGCTTTTACGTCCGTAGCGCCCATATAAGAGGTGGTGATGATGCGCAACTCACCGCCGTTTTGCGCAAACTGCCGCAGTTCGTCCATGATGAGGCGCAAGCCGCTCCACTTGATAAAGGAGACCAGCATATCAATGCGGTCGGCGGAGACAATCTCCTTTTTCAGCTCCGTGTACATCTGCGGCTCATGGATAGCACCGGTAAACAGGGAACTTTGCGCAATGGAGGTCTCCGGGCGGTCAAGGTCTTTTGCGCTTTTTCCTGTAGCAAGGCGCGGGTCGTTCTGCTGCAAAAGCGCAAGAAGCTGCTCTGCCCGCTGGTCAACACTGAGCGCGGCAAAGTCAGCTTCCTGTGTGGTGTTCTGGATGGTGGTCACGATCTGGTTTGCCAGCTGGATCTGCGCCTCGATGCCGCCGCCGTTGTCCTGCACGTTCTCAAGACCCTTTTGTACCACGTCGGTCAGATACTGCGCCAGTACCTTGGCAGCCTCCGCTGTGTCGATGGGCGCAGTGGACTTGCGGGCTTCCGGGATATCTGCGAGCTCGCGGTTCAGTGCGTTATTGATGACCTGTTCGTACAGACCGGGGTAGAGCATAGGTGCACTTCCTTACCGTTTTCTTTTATTATAGCGCTAGCTGAGCGGACATTCAATGACAGGGATCTTCCATCAGGCAGGCGTTGGTACGTTTGACGATTTTCCACGCATTGCAATCGGGCAGGTCCATCAATTTCAGATAGGCCATTTTATCACCCCATGGCGGCTTTCAGATAGTGCAGACGGTATTTCAGGTATTGGCGGATCGCAGACGCTCGTTTTTCACGCAACAGTGCGAGGGCTTTGCTGGTGGTCCAGTCTGCCCATCTCTGCCTGCATACAAGCCGGTCTGGATGGCGGCAGCGATACTTCCTGATCGAGCAGGATGACACCTATGGTCGTGACCCCTATGAAAGCCTGAAGATCAGCCATGACAATCTGGTCCGCATGGGCTATGCCGACTGGTTTTGACTGACAGCGAGCTCCCTCGTTTGTTTCAGATTACGGCCGGAGCTGCCTGCAGACTGGACAAATGCTACAGGCAGCAAAATTTCGATTACAACAAAAATGAGATAGGCACCCCCTTTCGGGAAAGGCTATCTCATTTTTCGTTTGGACTATTTTGCAACAGCCCCATATCATGTTCGTGCAATCGTAAATTTAAGCGTCACATTGGTACCACAGTTCTGCCATGCCCAGACGTGCAACATCGCCCTTACGGAACCCGGTCTCCTCGTACTTTCCGGTAATGCTGCCATCCAGAAGCCCCGCAGACAGATCCCGATAATCCCGAACGATCTGCTTATCCAAAGTCACTGCATCGTGTCCCACGGCCAGCTGTTCAAAAGAACTTTCCTGATTCCAGAGCTTTGTCATCGTGTGATTGCAGATATCCACCAGACGCATATCATTTTCAGGCTGACGCTCCAGAATGATCGAGATATTCGCGCAATCTCCGCTGAAAAGGATATGATTTTCTGCATCCAGGAAGCAGGTACTGCCGGGGGTGTGGCCAGGTGTGAGAATCGCTTTGATGGTTCGACCACCCAGATCAATCACATCTCCGTCATTAACAGGGTGCCAGGGATAGCTGCCCTCAGTGGGATGGTTGGGTACCAATTTCAGCAGTTCTTCCTGATCCAGATCCGGGCAGCGAATAGGCCCACGAGACTGAATATAGAACCTGCGCATCTTGTTGTAATCTGTGGTGCCCATGAGCTTTTCCATATTCTTGTGATCTTCTTCGGCATGCTCCCCATCCAGCGGATTCACATAAACTGGAACGCCGGGAAACTCAAAGACACCGCCGTCATGGTCAAAGTGTGTATGCGTCAGCAGAATGATCAGAGGCTTATCCGTCAGTGCACGCACTTCCCCAGCGAGGTCGCCGATACCGCAGCCGGTATCCACCAGCGCGGCTTTCTCTTCACCCTCAATGAGGAAAGCGTTCACCAGACGAAATTCACTCAGGCACCATGTATGGGGCGCGATTTCGGTGATCTCATGTCGATACATAGACAAAACAGACTCCTTTCGTGTATGTGTTGATTCAGCCCTTGACTGCACCGGCCGTCAATCCGGCAATGAATTGGCGGTTTGCGGCCAGATAAACCAGAAGGATAGGAAGCAGTGCAATGGAAGCACCCGCTGTCATGATATGCCACTCAGCAGCAGCGTTGGCGGAGTAGCGCAGATTTGCAACAGCAACGCTCAGGGTCTTGAGGCCGGGATTGGCCATAGTGAACACCTGTGCCGTAACAAACTCATTCCAGGCCTGGCGGAAGGCAAACAGCGCGATCACTCCCAAAATGGGTTTGATGGCCGGAACGATGATCTGCCAGAAGATGCGGAAGGGGCCAGCGCCATCGATCGTGGCAGCCTCGTCCAGATCTTTGGGCACTCCATTGATGAAGCCGGAGATCATAAAAATGTTAGCCGCCTGGCCGCCGGTAAGCATCAGTGCCAGACCCACCATATTCTTGGTCAGTCCCAGCCGGCTCATGAGAGTATACAGAGGATACAGCGCCACCGAACCAACCGAGATGAACATACTGAGCAGATATGCCGTAGAGATCAGCTTTTTGCCCACAAAATCTCGGCGGCTGATCACATAGGCCGCCATGGAAGAGGTGATCAGTGTAAACACCACCGTCAGCAGTGCCAGCACCACGCTGTTCAGGAAATACTTGCCGAAGTCCAATTTCTGGAAAGCATAAACATAGTTGTTGAACTGCCAGTTCTCCGGCAAGAAATTTCCGCCCAATGTCAATTCTGCGTTGGTCTTGAAGGAGCCCAGCAGAGTGTAGGCCACCGGATAAAGGGTAAAGATACACATGGAACCTACAAACAGCCATTTCAGGATCTGGCCGATCAGGTAAATCACATGATCTCTTTTTTCCGAGGGGCGCATATCCGACCATTTTAATTTTTTCCGTGCCATCTTCCGTTCCTCCTTATTCACCGGTCACTGCGTCTAGCCGCTTGGCGAGAATCAGATACAGGCCAGTGACACCACCGATGATCAACGCTGCCACCAAACTGCAGGCTGCGCCATAGCCAAACTCCTGCACCACAGAGGAACCTGCGGTGATGGGGAAGAACAGCTGATAGATATACAAGAACATCACGTTGGTCTGATTCATGGGTCCGCCTTCAGTCAGAACCATGATACTCTGATAATCCATAAAGGAAATCACCAGCGCCAACATCAGGATCATCTTCATGACGGGGGCCAGCAGAGGGATGGTAATGCGGAACAGGATCTGGGCTGCATTCGCACCATCCAGTTTTGCACTCTCATATACCTCTGTAGAAATACCGGTGAGGCCTGCAATGAAATAAACCATGTAGTTGCCGATACCGCCCCATGCAGCAATGATGATACAAGTCAGCATGGCGTACTTTACACCGAGCCAGTTGACATTTTCATCGATAATACCCAGCCACGTCAGGAAGCGGTTGATCTCGCCGTTGTAAGTGTTGAACAGCAGATAGAAGATCAACGCCATAACAGCGCTGGACATAATGGTCGGGGTAAAGATAATGGATTGTCCGGTGGCGTTGAGCCGGGTGTTTTTGCTCAGCAGGAACGCCAGCATAAATGCAATGGGCAGCGTCAGCAGCAGTTTGCCTCCCACATAAACGAAGGTGTTCACGATGGCTGTCTTGAACACAGTGTCCCGGGCAATGCGGGCAAAATTTGCAAAGCCTACAAATTTTGGGGTGCCGTAGCCCTTGTAGTCAAACATACAGTACCGTATTGTCCACAGGATGGGGTAGATGGTGAAAACAACAAACATGATCAGGTTGGGCAGAAGCATCAAATAGGATGTCTTCTCCTCCCGGATCCTTCTCCCAAGGCTTTTTTTCCTCGTTTCCATAGTGTTTCCTCCTAACGATTATCTGAAGGCATTTCTGATTATAAGTATACGGTGATTTTTTTGAAACGTAGAGAAATGGATACCCGATTATGTTGAAAAAATTCCGATTCTTGTATCTGCTTCTGCATATTCCCGCTCAGCCGCTTTCCTGCAGGGTGCGGCGATAATCAGTGGGGGTAATATGCCAGTATTTTTTGTAACAGACGGAGAAATACCGGGAATCCGCATAGCCGGTGCGCTCTGCTACCTCATAGATCTTCAGGCTTTCGTCGTCCAAAAGCCGTTGTGCCTCCTTCATTCGCATTTCGGTCAGGTGTTCGGTGAAGGTCTGCCCGGAAGCCTGCTTGAACAGCTGCCGCAGGTAATTGGGGCTGATGTACAATTCCGCTGCTACATCATCCAGCGAAAACTGCAGATCGCTCAGATGTTCTCCCATGATCTCATCGATCCGGGACACCAGTTCCTGCCCGGGATTCTTTTTCTCTTCTGCGGCACGGTACAGGAGAAGAAGATTTTTAAAGCATTCCTGCAATTCCTCCAGGGTCCTGGCCTCCATGATCTCCTGATGGCAGGCCTTGTATTCCACATAGGTGATGGGGTTTTGTCCCCGGCGCTTCTTCAGTACGGAAAGGCACATGTCCAGAACTGCCATTTTGATGTATGCTGCATCCACTACTCCATGGGGGTAGAACCAACTCAGAACTCCGTCTACTGCACCTGCAATGGTCTCCGCATCTCCTCCGGCCACCGCCTGTGCCACCTGCTCTGTCAGATGGGGGTCGATCTCGGGGCAGGCTGTTACCCGCGTCAGCAGTACATCAGAGATGGTGCGCACCGGCGGAGCCATTTCATAGAAAGAATACTCCGCTGCTTCTTTTGCCTCGTGCCCGGATTTTTCCAGCTTGTAGATATTGTCCTTGATCCCTCCCAGAAAAAAGTGGACCGTTTGATTCCATTTGCGCCGGATCGCCACCACCACAGCCGTCAGTTCACGGGTCAGCAAAAGCGCCGCCGCGGCATTGGTCACCTCCCGGTGGATGGAGAACACAATGAAAGACATTCCTTCCACAGAATGGTTCAGAACATAAGCATCCAGCTTTTTCTCAAAGCGCTGGTTCAACAGTGCGGGCAGTTCCTGCCGTATCTCGGGGCCGCCCTGAAACAGTGCGGCCAGATAACGGTCGCTTCCGATGCAGAACTGTTGTAACTCTTTCATTTCTTCTGAAGCAAGCTCCCCTGCACTGGCCCGCCACATAAGCTCCCGGATCTTCTGTTCCTGATCCAGCCGCTGCTGCATCTGCTCTACCCGATCCTGCCACTGTTGTTGCCGCTGGGTCAACTCTGCTGCAAAGGCATCCAGCCGTTGGATCAGAAGTTCTGTGTCCAGCGGCTTTAACAGATAATCTGATACGCCCAGCCGCATTTCCTGCACGGCGTATTCAAAATCATCATAGCCGCTCAGGATCAGGAGTTTTGCATCCGGAAGTTCCCCCTTAATCTTTTCCAGAAACTCCAATCCGTTCACATGGGGCATGGTGATGTCGGTCATAATGCAGTCCGGCAAAAATCGTTCTGCCATTTCCAAGGCTTCCCTGCCGTCGCGAGCCGCCCCTACCACCTGCCACTCCGGGCAGCGTCTGGTAATAAACTGCCTTACCCCCTCCCGGATATTCGGTTCATCATCTGCGATCAAAATCTGAAACATCCCACTCCGTCCTTTCCGGAAAATACTTTGGCAGATGAATGACTGCCTCTGTCCATTCTCCTGCACAACTCCTGAGCTCCAAGCCATAATCGGGGCCAAAATAGAGCCTGACCCGCTCGTTGACATTGAAGATGCCGTAACCACCATCGCTGACCGTTACGCCCCGCTTCAGATCTGCATTCAGGATCGTCAGTGTCTCTTGCGAGATTCCCAGCCCGTCATCACGGACACAGAGGTAGAATCCTCCGGTTTCTTCGCCTGCTGTAATAAGAATGGTGCCTTTCCGATCCGACTCCTTGATCCCGTGATAAATAGAATTCTCCGCCAGAGGCTGGATCAGCAGCTTGACCGTGTAGAGTTTTTTCAGTTCCTCCGGGATCTGGATCTGATAATCCAACCGATCGCCATACCGCATCTTCTGGATGTCCAGATAACTGCGCACATGGCAGATCTCTTGCTCCAGCGGAATGATCTCCCGCCCTCGGCTGAGACCGATGCGGAAAAAATTTGCCAGATCACGCACCATCCTGCTGATGTCTTCCGCGCCTGCGGCCTCTGCCTTCCAACGGATGGAGTCCAGCGTGTTATACAAAAAATGCGGGTTGATCTGGGCCTGCAAAGCCTGCAGCTCTGCCCGGCGTTTCAGCCGCTGCTCCAGTTCGATGGCATCATTTTTTTCCTCGAGCTGGTGGCTGTATTGCTTCTCCCGATCCAGCATCTCATTGCTGCTCAGGAGCATCTGGTTGTAGCTCTTTGTCAGCAATGCGATCTCGTCGTTGCCTTCGTAGCAGAACTCCTGCCTCACATTTTGGCACTTGATCAACTCCCGCAAGGGGGCCGTGAACCAATGGAGCATCAGCAGGCACACCATCCCAGTTACCATGATCAGTGTCCCGCCCTCCACAAGCAGCAACTGCAGATAGGAGCGGGATTCCTCCCGTGCGGTGGTAGATGCCTGCAGACACACGATGGTCCACGGTGTTACCGATACCTTGCGGGCGACACCGTAATACCTTTTTCCGTCCAATCGAACGTCCAGAACTGTATTTTCTGCGGCGGTCAGCCGACTCAGTAGCTCCGGTTCTCTCATCAGTTCTTCCGCTGCGGCATTCACACAGGTCACGGGGTTGCCTTCCTGATCCAGCACAAGGATCGCCGATTCCGTTTCGGGAATGATTTTTCGGATCAGTGCCTGAATCTCCTTACAGTCCAGATTTACCACTAAAATGCACTTCCGGGTGGAAGAATACACCTGCGCTGAGGAGACACTGAATCGATAGAGCACCGGCACCACCCGTTTCCGGGAGCGAAAGATCTCGTCATTGCGGACGGTGCAGAACTCCAGAAATGAATTTCCTTCCCGGATCTCGGACCACAGCGCAATTTTTTCCAGTGAAAACCCCGGAGTCAGCAGGGTGCTGCCATCCGTAAACGCACCATATTCCGTGTAGAGATACAGATCGCTGATCAGGCTGTCGGACACCTTTTTTGTGGATAGGGGTGCAACGAGATTGGACATTGCCACGCTGTAGGCTGCCGCATTGGGGTTTGCAAAGTAATTCGCCAGAATGCTGTCCAGCCCCGATTCAGCCTTAAAATAAAGCAGCCGCTCGATGCTCCCGCTAACGCGGGTAGACAGATAGTTCTCTGTCTGTTCCGCTGTCCGCAGAACGGTTTCTTCCATATTCGCTTCGATCGTGTCATTGATATGGCGGTTCAGGATGATCTGATTCAGAGTGATGGCCACCAGAAAGATCACGGTGATGGTGGCAGTGACCTTCAGAACGATCGAACCATTGTGATGATGCGTGTGATTGTTCATACAGCTTCTTTCTTCTCAGAAACACCAATAGAGGGACCCGGAGCCGGGTTCCTCTATTGGTGCTTCACATATATGGATCAAATGGGAGAGGAATTCAGTTTAAATTCCGATGCACGCTGGCATCTGTTATCAAACGGAAGTGTCCTGATTCTTTGCGGTAAAGTTGGGATAAATGATACGCTTTGCCCCATCGGCAACCGACTTATCATAAGCGTTGTTGTACCGATCGTTCAGCTCGCTGATGGCCTGATCAATGTCCTTCAGGCCAAAAATGCACTGAACCGCCACGGTGGAGTAATCCTCGCCCTCGATGGAAATGGCGGGGCGGATCGGCCAGTTCTGATCGTTTGACCCAATGGCCAGATCCGGCATGGTCTCAATGGAGACTGGCGGTTCTGCACCTTCCACGGCGCTCTTGATCATGACCGTGCCGAGACCGGCTGTATAATAGGGGCCCATGACCTCATCGCTGTGGAGGAATTCCATGACCTTCCATGCTTCATCCGGGTGCTTTGTGGAGGCATTGACCGCCTTATCGGAGCCGCCAAACCACAGGTTCTGCACACCGTCCGTATTTCCGGACAGGCTGGGGATCTGGCAGCAGTTCCAGTTGATATCCGTGGGGAACTGGCTCTGGTAAACGCCGGGCTCTGCATGGCTCAAGGAGAAATAGAAGGCAATGTTGCCTGCCGCAAACTGGGTGCGCAGGGGGTCAATGTCCAGAGACTCGCTACCGGGGAATGCCACACCGGTGGAGTACATTTCACGGAACAGCTGCAGGACTTCTCTGTAGCTGCTGAAATCGTACTTGCCGTTCTTGAAGTCAAAGCCATAGCAGGTGCCGCCGCTGACCTGAACCACCGGATCGATGGAACGCATTACGGCGCTCATTGCCGATTTATAGTTGCCTGCAATGCCGTAGATTCCTTCGCTGCTCAGCTGCTTGGTCACCAGTGTGGCATCATCTACCAGTTCCTTCAGGGTCTTGGGAGGAGCAGAAATGCCCACCCGATCCAGCAGATCCTGGTTGTAGAACAGGCGACAGGCAGATGCGGTAAAGGGCAGGGAGTAGATCCCGTCGCCCCAGGAGTTGATGCCCTGCACAAAAGCGCCATCCCAGAAACGAGCCTTGTACTCCTCCGTCATATACGGAGAGAGATCCAGCAGCATCTTCTTTTCGTCCACCTGCACTTCCAGCGGGTCCGTTCCACTGAGCTTGAACACATCCGGTGCAGTGTCGGTGCTGAAGGCGAGATCCAGCATCTGAGAATAGTTATCGGCATAGACCTGGTAATCAATGTAGATATTATCCGGGTTGGTCTTGTTGTATTCTTCGATCAGCGGAGTCAGATACGCCTGATCGTGACGGTCCGTGGTCCAGTAAGAGATGGTGATCACGCCGTCATCGCCGCCAGCGGTAGAGCTGGCAGCCGCGCTGCTGGAACCGGAGTCCCCACAGGCGGCCAGAGATGCCGTCATGCCAACAACACCCATGACTTTAAGAAAATCGCGCCGGTTGATCTTTTTTTTCATAATCTTTCCTCCTCTTTTGAGAACAGAACCTTCTTCTACTGAGAGCATACCAAATCTGCCGGATTTCAGGGAGTAAAATATTCAGTTTTTATGTTCAAAAAATTACTTCAGCCATTGTGAAAATCCAAAAAACGCAGAAACATTGCCCAATCCCATCGGGTAATATCGTGGCCGCCGGTGCGGCGGTGGTATCCAATTCGCCCAGTCAGGTATCCCGAGTCATTGGCAGGCGGCTGGCTGGGCAGAGGAGCGTCCCCGAAGAGCTCCCAGGCACAACTGGCGCTTTTTGCACCATTCCACTCTGCATCAGGGTCGCTCCACCGATCCTCAGAGCCGCTGGTTATGTAACACAGCCGTGGTGCCACACAGGCCACCAGCTGGTGCTGATCGAAGGGAAGGGTCTCCTCTTTCCATGCATACTTCTGATAATTTTTGCAGAACCAATGGGGAAATGCTGCCGTGATGGAACCCACCGTCTCACCATGCTTGCCACGGGACACGGCAGCACCAGAGCAGCCGGAATCATTGACGAGGACCCCGCAGACCCTTTCATCCTGTGCCGCACACCAAAGCGCCGCCTTGCCGCCGCGCGAGAAACCACCCACCGAGATTCGGGCCGGGTCGATGCCCGGGTGTTTTACCAGCAGGTCTACCACACAGCTCATCCCAAAGGCCCAGATGTCCAGGGTTCCCCATGCATCGGCAGGCAGTGCATCTGCACTGAGCCCAAAAAGCTTTGCCAGTGGGCCGGGATACTGCGCAGCATCGTCGGGCTGCAATGCACTTGCATAGAAGGTCACGGCTGCCCGGCCCGATTGTACGATCTGTTCAGCAGGCCAGTATTCCTGCTCCGTTTCCTGTTCGATATCAATGAGCGACGGCCCGCCGCTTTCGGCTGGCATATTCCGGAAGAAATTCATGGCCTCCCTGCGCCACGCTTCCGGGGCATTGGTCAGCAGTTTTTCCATCTGGTCAGGCCCCATTTTCGGCCCGGGAGAGGCAGTTTTTTCGTGATTGCAAAGGAACAGGACTGCCGGGATCTTCTGTGTTCCCTCCGGGCGCACCAGCACCACGGGGAATTCCAGGATTCCCAGCTTCGTTTTCAGACAGACATCCCAGATCTGCCGGATGGCCTTGCATTTTGGCAGATACTCTTCTGACCGCAGGTGTTCGGTCTGTTCATAGGGAACTTCCGGCCGGATGCCGTACTCCTGCGAGCGGAACAACGCGAGCAGCACTTCCCGCCGTGTATTCCAATTCTGCGGAGTTGTATTCTTTTCCAATACCAACGGCAAATTCATCTGATATTCCTCCTAACCGGGGACGGATCATGCCCCTTTTCATCATATCATCCGCAGCAGTATGGCGGGTTGAAAAAATTCAGGAGATGCTTCAAAATACACCGAACCTGATATAGTGATGTCGCTCCGGCCAGCCGAATGACTTATAATGTTTTATATAAACAGATGCCAACACGGTATCAGGGTACTTTAGTGAGGAATGAACATGAAGCATTTTGAGATCTACAAAAAAGACCCCGCCACCGGCGCTTTGTACCCGGAAGGACAGCGGCGAAAAAAAGGGCTTGCCCGTATCCTGGAGATCGTTGTGCGGGACTTTTGGCAGTTGCTGGGTTCCGGCTTGATCGCCACGGCGGCGGCTTTGCCCTACGGACTCTGTATCATGCTGTTCCTGCCATCCAATGCCCTGGGACCGCTGATCCTTTCCTGTGCTGTCACCGGCGCTCTGGCCTCTGTCTTCGGGATGAACCTGCTGGATACCATTTTGCGCTGTCTGCGAGATGAGGCCGGTTTTTGGTCTTTCCAATACAAAAAAGCTCTGAAGAACAACGCCCTGCCGGCTGCTTTGTTCGGGGCGGTATTCGGCCCGCTGTTTGCTGTGGATCTGGCAGGGTTGAATCTGGCGGTACACCGCAGCCAAAGTGTGTTTCAGATCGAGTTTTTGGTGGTCTCCATGGTCTTCCTGCTGGGCTTTGCGCTGAACCTTGCCATCCAGATCCCTCTGATGCGGCTCCCCGTATCGGCGCTGCTCAAAAATGCATTTCTGCTGCTTCGGGGCAACCTTGGATGCTCGCTGATAGCTGTTGCTGCACTCATCGGTTATGCTGCACTTTTTGTCCTGCTGCCAGCCACTTTGTCATTCCTGCTCATCGTCTCCAACCTGTGGCTGCCGATGTTGACGGCAGCATTTCTGCTCTATGGCTGTGTTGAAAAGAATTTTAGCATAGAATCACGGATTCTGCAAGAAAACGACCCGGATCCTTCTCTGTAACCAAACAGGACTGCTCCACATTACTGTGAGGCAGTCCTGTATTTGCTTTATGCAGCTACTCGGAACCGCGTGGAACTGCCCGGTTTTGGAGTTCTGGAGCAAAATTTCGATTCACACATCCCCCTTCTGCTCTCTGGCAAATTACAGCGCGGATGTGATATAATGGAGAAAAAACACCGGGGAACGGCACAAAAGACGGGGGATGCAGGATGAAACAGAGGCAGCGAGAACAGGTTCAAAGAGGCTGTGCGGTGGGCACCGTGGTGCTGCTGGCATGGCTGTGCCGGGTGCTCCCGCTGGAGGGGATGCCCTCCGGCCTGCAGGAAGCCTGCGGCATCCTCCGGAGCCTGCTGTATCTGAGCCTGTTCGCAGGGTGGGGAATCTCCCTGTACAACCGCACGGTGCATCCGCAGGTGCGGCGGCTGCTGCTGAACGTGGATCTGTTGATGCTGTTCTGGATCCTTGTGCGCACCCTGCGGTTCCAGCTGAACACTCCCCCGGAGATCGATCGGATGCTGGGGTACCTCTACTATGCCCCCATGCTGGGGATACCGGTGCTCTGCGTTCAGCTGGTCCTGACGGTGGACAGATCCGAGCGCTACCGCCTGTCTGCCTGGGCCAGAATGCTGTGGCTGCCCTCGGCGGTGCTGCTGGAGCTGGTGCTGACCAACGACCTGCACCAGCAGGTGTTCCGGCTGCAGCAGCCCTGGAACGAAAACTACCAGTACGGATGGCTTTTCGGTCTGGTGGTGGGGTGGATCGTGATCTGCATCCTGCTGGCCTTTGGGATCATCGCCCACAAGAGCCGGAACCCCCGGATCCTCCGGCGGCTGCCCCTGCCTGCCATTCCGCTGGTGCTGCTGGGGGTATACGCGGTGCTTTACGGCTTCCATTTTCCCCTGATCAGGCAGTTTCTGGGGGATATGACCATCGTTCACTGCCTGATGACGGCGGCTTCGCTGGAAGGCGGCCTGCGCTGCGGCCTGATCCAGTCCAACACCGGCTATGAGGAGCTGCTGCGCGTCACCTCTCTGGCGGTGCAGCTGGTGGACCGGCAGGGCAATGTGTACTGCTGCTCCGAGAACGGCCGCATGGTGGACCGCCGGGAGCTGCAGGCCGCCATGCATGGCACGGTGCGGCTGGACGAGCACACCCTGCTGCGCAGCGCACCGGTGCAGGGCGGCTATGTGATGTGGCAGACAGACATCACCGAGCTGGTGGAGAATATGGAGCGCCTGAAGGAAAACCGCACGGAGCTGGCAGAGCGCAACTATCTGGAACAGCAGAACTACGAGGCGGAGCGCAAGACCAACGCCCTGCGGGAGAAGAACCGCCTGTACGATCTGCTGCAGCGTCGGCTGGCCCCCCAGATCATCCGGATGGATCAGCTTCTGACCCGGTACCGCACGGCCCCGGAGGCAGACAGGCGGCAGCTGCTGGGGCAGGTGGCGGTGCTGGGCGCTTACCTGAAACGGGGGGGCCAACCTGATGTTTCTGGCCCAGAAGCACCGGTATGTGCCCTCGGCAGAGCTGCGGTACGCGCTGGAGGAATCCATCAGCAGCCTGGAGCTGGCCGGGGTGGAGTGCGCCATGGAGGTGACCCGCGGGGGCCGGCTTCCGGCAGAGGCGGCAGCGGCCTGTTACAGCCGGTTCGAGTCGGTGGTGGAGGGGGCGCTGGGGCAGCTGGATGCCCTGTTCGTGCGGGCCGTCTGGAAGGACCACCGGCTGAACCTTTATCTTTCGGTGGAGACCGGGGCGGACCTGAAAGCCGTCTGCCCTGCCGCTGTGCAGGAGGCCCCAGGCAGCCACCCCGCTGACCCTTTGGGCCATGCATCACATTCCTTAACGATTCCCCCAAAAAGTTACTTTCCAGAATCTCCTGCCAATCGCTATCCCCTGAGGCAGCGGGCCCGCACGCCGCTGCCTCGCCCCGGAGGGTCCCGCAAGCCCTCCGGGGCTTTTTTTGTTGGCGGCACGGCCCGTTCCGGCAGAAAAAAACAGGGCTGCTCCACATCTCTGTGGGGCAGTCCTGTCTGGCTGCGCGGGTCGGCGCACGGGCTTCCGGGGGTTCCGGAAGGGTGCGGCTCAGCGCGCGGTTTTCTTTTCCTCCGGAGCCTCCGGGTTGTTTTCCAGGTTCAGCTCGGGCATCAGCTCGTTGCTGATGATGGTCAGCATCTGTTCCAGCTTCTTCACGTCCTCTTTGGGGAAGCGCTTGTTCACCCGCTGGACCACCGTGCTCAGGTAGGAGTAGCTGATGTTGTAGTAGTCGATATACTTCTGGGTGGGCCGCAGGTGATACTCCCGGCGGTCGGTGGTGGACTGGATCTTTTCCACATAGCCCTTGCGCACCAGCGAGCCGATCTTATACGCCGCGTTGGGGGTGGAGATCTGCATCATCCGGGAAAACTCCGCAATGGTGGGCTCCCCCATGGCCATAATGCCCTCCATGCAAAAGGATTCCACCGTGGTCAGGGTCGCCTCACGGGTGGCAAAGCGCTGGAACACGTTCTGGTAGAAATGGAGCTTGAACTTGGTGTAGACATCGTTGAATGCTTTTTCCAGCATGGTACAGTCTCCCTTCGAACACTCAATTTCCTTTAGTATATCACGCTTTGGTCTTTTTGCCCAGCTTTACGCGCAGAATGTTCAGCACCACCAGCTCCAGCACAATGGCAACGGCCAGCAGGATCAGCGAGGTCCACAGGCTGGCGCTGCTGCCTAGGAACATCTGGGTCAGGCCGGTGATAACATAGCACGCGGCAGAACAGGAAGCGGCGGTAATGGCGTAGGGCAGCTGGGTGGAAACATGGTTCACATGGCTGCAATGCGCACCGGCAGAGGCCATGATGGTGGTGTCGGAAATGGGAGAGCAGTGGTCGCCGCACACAGCGCCGGACAGGCAGGCCGCAATGGAGACCACCAGCATCTCGCCCTGGGGGAAAGCGTGGCAGACAATGGGGATCAGGATGGAGAAGGTGCCCCAGGAGGTGCCGGTGGCAAAGGCCAGGAACACCGCCACCAGGAAGATGATCACCGGCAGCAGGTACTGCAGGGCGGCAGCGGAGCCGCCCAGCAGGTTGGCAACGTAATATTTTGCACCCAGCAGGTTGGTCATGCCGGAAAGCGTCCAGGCCAGGCTCAGGATCAGCATGGGGCTGACCATGGCCTTGAAGCCCTCGGGGATGCAGGCGGCAAAATCCTGAAACGTCATCACGCTGCGGACACGGTAGAACACAAAGGTGAACATCAGGGCAATGCTGCTGCCCAGCACCAGACCGGCGGAGGCGTTGCAGTCGGAGAAGGCGGTGATAAAGTCCACGCCCTCAAAGAAGCCGCCGGTGTAGATCAGGCCAAAGATGCAGGCCGCGATCAGCACCAGCACCGGGGCCACCAGATCAATGACATGGCCCCGGGCATCGTCCCCGGCATCCACATCGTCGCCGTAGGGGCGGTCAGCCGTGGTGAAAAGGTCGCCGGCCCGGGCGTTGTCCTCGTGCTGCTTCATGGAGCCGTAGTCCGTGCCCGTGAAGATGAGGAACAGGCTCATCACAATGGTCAGCAGGGCGTAATAGTTATAGGGAATGGTGCGCAGGAACATGGTAAAGCCGTTGATGCCGGAGCCATCGGGTACGCTGGAAGTAACGGCGGCGGCCCAGCTGGACACCGGCGCAATGATGCACACCGGGGCGGCGGTGGAATCAATGAGGTAGGCCAGCTTTGCGCGGGAGACCTTCTGCCGGTCGGTCACGGGGCGCATCACGGAGCCCACGGTCAGGCAGTTGAAGTAGTCGTCCACAAAAATGAGCATACCCAGAATAAGGGTGGCAAACTGCGCCCCGGCCCGGGTGTGGATGTGGGTGGAGGCCCAGCGGCCAAAGGCGGCGCTGCCGCCGGCCTTGTTCATCAGGGCCACCAGAATGCCCAGCATCACCAGAAAAACCAGAATGCCCACGTTGCTGCTGTCAGAGAGCTTGGCGACCATGCCGCCGTCCTCGTTGAAGAACAGGGTGTTGACCGCCAGCTCCAGGTTGCCGTTGGCAAAGAGCAGCGCGCCGGTGGCAATGCCCACCAGCAGGGAGGTGTAGACCTCCTTGGTGTTCAGGGCCAGCACAATGGCCACCACCGGCGGCAGCAGGGAAAGCATGGAGCTGTACACCGCGGGGGCGTAGCTGGCCGGGTCGGCAATGGTGCCGGGGGTGGCTGCGGTGCACCACAGCAGCAGGGCAAACACCAGCAGTGCCCCCACCCAGGAGAGATTTGTCTTTTTCATAAATGATTCCTCGCTTGATTTTTTGTCCCGGCCCGGGGCAGACTATCCCTATTGCAAACGGAAAGGGGGCCGCCGCCACGCCGGATTATAAAGCACTGTATTTTGAGCTGTTCCGCGCCAACGAACAGGCCATCCGCCTGCTGACCGCCGCCCAGCAAAAGGCGGAAGCGCAGGTGATGGAAGAGGACAGAGTGCCGCTGTATCTGCACGGTCAGCCTGCCCACAATGCCAAAGGCTCCCCCTTTGGGGGAGCTGGCAGCGCCAACGGCGCTGACTGAGAGGGCGAGGCCGTTACCCCTTTTTGCTCTCTGCCTTTGCGGCAAACTTGGCGTTGTTGATGATGAACCGCTCGTGCACGCCACCGCCCACGGGGCCTTTCTCGTCGTGCAGGGAGACCTTGAACACCAGCTTGCGGCCCTCCACAGCGGTCAGCTCGCTCTCGCAGGTCACGGTCATGCCCACAGGGGTGGGGGCGCTGTGCTCCAGCTCCAGCCGGGTGCCCACGGTGCCGCAGCCCTCGTCCAGCGCGGCGGCAACGCTCATCCAGCAGGTCTTTTCGGCCAGTGCCACCAGCGCGGGGGTGGCAAACACGTCCAGCGTACCGCTGCCCATGGTCTTTGCAGTGTTCTCGGCAGTAACGGCGACACTCTGCTCGCCGCAGATTCCAGCTTCCAACATAAAAATACGTCCTTTCCAGATGCCCGAAGGCGAAAATTTAGAAATACATTGTTAGAATACCACACTTTTGGCACAGATGCACCTGTTTGGGCGTTTTTTTCTGCAAATCTCCTTCCGTTTGGGCGTTTTTTGCGGCTTTTTTCGATGATTTTGAGAGGAACACAGAAAACTTTGCAAAACCCCTTGACAGAAGCTCTTCTGCATGATAATATGAACACATGAGCAGACGTTCATGTAAAACGCGGCAAAAGGAGAACGGACATGATCGGATTGGAGCAGGTGACCCCGGCGGGGCAGGAAAACACGGAACCGGTGGTGATGCCGGATGACGAGGTGCTGTATGAGCTGGCCGACCTGTTCCGGGTGTTCGGCGACTCCACCCGCATCAAGATCTTATATGCGCTGCATGACAATGAGCTCTGCGTGCAGGACATTGCCAATGCGGTGCAGCTGAGCCAGTCGGCAGTGAGCCACCAGCTCCGGGTGCTCAAGGATACCAAGCTCGTGCGCTTCCGCCGGGATGGCAAGACCGTTTACTATGCACTGGATGATGACCATGTGAGGAGCATCCTCTCCATGGGCATGGACCACATTGAGGAGTAAACGGAAAACGCAGTACAATGCCTCCGGGCGCACAAGGCGTGCCTGAGAGGTCCACATAAAATAAAGAGAGGTACCTATGATGAAGAAGAGCTACAAGATCGAAGTTGACTGCGCAAACTGCGCCCAGAAGATGGAGGATGCCGCTAACACCGTTGCAGGCGTGGCACAGGCTACCGTCAGCTTTATGACCCAGAAGATGAAGGTTGAGTTTGCTGAGGGTGCAGACCCTCACAACACCATGGTGAACGTTCTGGCTGCCTGCAAAAAGGTCGAGGACGACTGCGAGATCTTCGATATCTGAGGAAACAGGGGTTTGTAACTCCGGCGCGGCTCCCCTGCGGGGGAGCTTTTTGTGACGCATTTTTCGGGCAGAACGGCCCAAAAGCCGGTGTGGGAAACTGTGGAAAAGAAAACAGGTTTTCAACAGTTTCCACCGGGTTTTCAACAGCTTCTGCGAAAAAGTGCAAAAAGAAACGCGAAAAAGCAGGTTTTCTCCGGGAAAAGTCCGTGGAAAACTCAGGGGAAAACGTGGAAAAGTCTATCCCGTGGGGAAAACCTGTTGAATCCACCCCGCCCGCCGCGGCGCATTGCGGCCCAGAACCCAGAAAAAAGGAGAGTACAGATATGAATAAAAAGCAGAAGAAGAACCTGTACCGGATCATTGCTGCTCTGGTGCTGGTGCTCATCCTCAAATTGCTGCCCCAGTTTCCCACGCCGGTGGAGCTGCTGCTCTACTGCATCCCCTATCTGGTGGTCGGCTGGGATGTGCTCCGCAAGGCACTGCTGGGCATCAGGAACCGCCAGCCCTTTGACGAGTGCTTCCTGATGGCTGTTGCCACCGTGGGCGCGTTTGCGCTGGGCGATTATGTGGAGGGCTGTGCCGTTATCATCTTCTACCAGATCGGCGAGCTGTTCCAGAGCGTGGCCGTGGGCAAGAGCCGCCAGAGCATTTCCAGCCTGATGGATATCCGCCCCGATTACGCCAACGTTGAGGACGAGGACGGCAAACTGGAGCAGGTGGACCCCGATGATGTGGAGGTGGGCACCGTGATCGTGGTCCAGCCCGGCGAGCGGGTGCCCATTGATGGCATCATCGTGGAGGGAACTTCTGCCCTGAACACTGCCGCCCTGACCGGCGAGAGCCTGCCCCGGGATGTCCGCTCCGGCGATGAGGTCATCAGCGGCTGTGTGAACATGACCGGCCTGCTGAAGGTGCGGACCACCAAGGAGTTCGGCGAATCCACCGTTTCCAAGATCCTCGACCTTGTGGAAAATTCCAGCATGAAGAAGGCCCGCACCGAGAACTTCATCACCCGCTTTGCCCGGGTCTACACCCCCGCTGTCTGCTACGGCGCACTGGCACTGGCCTTTGTTCCCCCCATCGTTCTGCTGCTGATGGGCCAGCCCGCCCGCTTCGGTGACTGGGTCTACCGCGCCCTGACCTTCCTGGTCATCAGCTGCCCCTGCGCTCTGGTCATCTCCATCCCGCTGAGCTTCTTCGGCGGCATCGGCGGCGCGTCTGCCTGCGGCATCCTGGTCAAGGGCTCCACCTATCTGGAGGAGCTGGCCCGCACCGGCATCGTGGTGTTTGATAAGACCGGCACCCTGACCCAGGGCACCTTCAAGGTGGTGGGCATCCACCCCGAAAACGGCGTGACCGGGGATGCCCTTGTGGAAGCCGCCGCACTGGCTGAGAGCTGGTCCAAGCACCCCATCTCCCTGAGCATCAAGAACGCTTACGGCAAGGATATTGACCCCAGCCGTGTGACCGATGTGCAGGAGCTGGGCGGCCACGGCGTGACCGCAAAGGTGGACGGCAAAACCGTCGCCGCCGGCAACGCCCGCCTGATGGCAAAGCTGGGCCTGACGGTTCCCGAGATCACCGAGCCGGGCACCATCGTCCATGTTGCCATGGAGGGCAGATACGCAGGCTATCTGCTCATCGCCGATGTGGTCAAACCTCACAGTGCCGCTGCCATCAAGGGCCTGAAACAGGCCGGTGTCCGCAAGACGGTCATGCTGACCGGCGACGCAGAGCCTGTGGCAAAGGCCGTTTCCGCCGAGCTGGGTCTGGATGAATACCATGCTGGCCTGCTGCCCGGCGACAAGGTGGACCAGATCGAAACGCTCCTCGCCGCAAAGCAGCCCAAAGAAAACCTCGCTTTTGTGGGCGACGGCATCAACGATGCCCCGGTTTTGTCCCGTGCCGATGTGGGCATCGCCATGGGTGCTCTGGGCTCCGATGCTGCCATCGAGGCCGCTGACGTTGTCCTGATGGACGATGACCCGGCCAAGATCGCGCTGGCCATGCGCATTGCCCGCCGCACTCTGCGCATCGTGTATCAGAACATCGTGTTTGCTCTGGCGATCAAGTTTGCCTGCCTGGTGCTGGGTGCGCTGGGTCTGGCCAGCATGTGGACCGCCATCTTCGCCGATGTGGGCGTGATGGTGCTGGCTGTGCTGAACGCCACCCGTGCCCTGTACACCAAAGATCTTGCAAAAAAGAACGCGCAGTGACCGTGCTTTCTGCCCCCGCCTGAGTGCTGATGCCCCGGCGGGGGCTTTTCGCTGCCGGTGAATTGCATTCTGCCCGGAGTGATGGTACAATAGGACACAGTGACCCCCGCCGCCGGACGTTTTTCCGGCAGATAGATGGAAGAAAGAAGGCTTTTTATTATGAGCATGAACACGGTTCCTGAGCGTCTGGCTGCCCTGCGGGCTGCCATGAAGGCCAACGGCGTGGACGTTTATCTGATTCCGGTGGGTGACCCGCATTCCAGCGAGTACCTGCCTGACCATTACACCTCCCTGACCTATTTCTCCGGCTTCCACGGCGAGAACTCCAACTTCGTCGTCACCCCCACCGAGAGCGCTGTCTGGGCAGACGGCCGCTACTTTGTGCAGGCCGAAAAGGAGATCGCCGGTACCGAGATCCAGCTGATGCGGATGGGTGAGCCGGGCGTGCCCACCGTGGAGGAATACTGCGGCAAGGTGCTGCCTGAGAACGGCGTGCTGGGCCTGTGCGGCCTGACCGCTTCCTGCGGGCTGGTGCGCGGCGTGCAGAAGGAGCTGGATGCCAAAAAGGGCACCATCAAGACCCTGAACCTTGAGGATGAGCTGTGGGCCGAGGGCCGCCCCGCCCTGCCTGCCACCCCGGCATGGATCCTGCCCAAGGAGTATGCAGGCTTCTCCCCTGCCGAAAAGCTGGAGCGCCTGCGCGGCAAACTCAAGGAGCTGGGCTGCACCGCACAGCTGGTGGGCAAGCTGGATAATCTGGCCTGGCTGCTGAACCTGCGCGCCATGGATATCCAGTGCACTCCCTATGCCATGTCCTACTGCTATGTGACCCCGGAGCGCGCGGTGCTCTTCATCAACACTGCACGTCTGGGTGCGGAAGCTGCCGCAGAGCTCAAGGCCAACGGCGTGGAGATCCAGGAGTACGATGACGTGCTCAAGTTCCTGGCCGCTGAGACCGAGCCCCAGACCGTGCTGGCTGACCCTGCATCCGTGAACTTTGCCGTTTACGAGACCCTGCAGAACAACGCCGCCCTGACCGTGAAGGATGAGGCCGACCCCCTGCTGCCCATGAAGGGTGTGAAGAATGAGGTCGAGCTGGCTCACGACCGCGAAGCCCATCTGCGGGATGCGGTTGCCATGGTGCGGTTCCAGAAGGAGCTGGAAGAGCGTCTGGCTGCCGGGGAAGAGCTGACCGAGCTGACTGTGGACGAGATCCTCCACAAGTACCGCTCTGCACAGGACAAGTTCATCGTGGAGAGCTTTGGCACCATTGCCGCCTACGGTGGAAACGCTGCCATGATGCATTACCACGCCACCGAGGAGGACCATGCCCGGCTGGAGCGCAAGGGCTTCCTGCTGGTGGACAGCGGTGCCACCTATCTGGACGGCACCACCGATATCACCCGTACCTACCCGTTGGGTGAGCTGACCGAGGACGAAAAGCTGTTCTACACCTGGACCCTGCAGTGCCACATCGACATTGCAAAGGCTGTCTGGCTGAACTACTGCGACGGCCATATGCTGGATACCATCGCCCGTGAGCCGCTGTGGCAGCACCTCATCAACTACCGCTGCGGCACCGGCCACAGCGTCAGCTTTGTGGGCAACGTCCACGAGGGCCCCCACTCCCTGAACGGCCGCAACACCACGGTGTTCCAGCCGGGCATGCTTGTCACCGATGAGCCGGGCGTGTACGAGGCCGGTCAGGTGGGTATCCGCATTGAGAACGTGCTGGAGTGCTACCACAAGGCCGACAACCAGTACGGCACCTTCCTGGCCTTCCGTCCGCTGACCTTTGTGCCCATTGCCACCTCTCCTGTGGTGCCCGGTGTCCTGACCCGGGACGAGCTGGACTGGCTGAACGCCTACCACCGCGAAGTGTTTGAGAAGCTGGCTCCCCGCCTGAATGAAGAAGAGCGGGATTGGCTGGCAAAGAAGTGCGCTGCCATCGGAGCATAACCACAAAAAAGGGAGACCCCGCAGGGGGTCTCCCGATTTTGGTTTATTCTTTCCGGTTTTTCCAGTATTCCTTGGCTTCCTCAATGATCTTTTTGAAGGGGCCGGAGGGGTAGGTGCTCTCGGCGATATCCACCAGGAACTTATACAGCTGGGGCCGCACCTCCTCGTACATCCCAAGGCGGGTGTAGAGGTCTTTATAATACCGGAACGTCTGGATCTTGTTCTGCACGATGGAGGCCGGGTTGATCTGGGTGTGGCAGATGCTCTGGGGATTCTGGACGTAGTAGTAACCGGCTTTGTCAATGGAGACGAAGGTCTCGGCATACTGGATATACTGCATGTTGAACACCAGATCCTCGGCCCATTTCAGCTCGCTGGTGAACTGGATGTCATTGCCGGTGAGCAGGATGCGGCGGTAGAGCTTGTTCCAGAGCACGCTGTAAAAATAGGAGGCGGGCTTGTCCATCAGCCGCAGGGCAAAGGTGTCCTTGTCGTAGACCCCGGCGGGCAGGAAACCGTATTCCCGCACCTCAGGGGGCCGGGCAACACTCATCACGCCCAGATTGTCCTCCAGCTTTTCCAGCACCTGCTCGGGCTTTGTGGCCCCGGCGGGGATCACCATTTTGTAGGGCGCAATCACAAGGTCTGCGTGGTGCGTCTCGGCGGCTTCCACCAGATGCTGGGTGAAGTCCGGGTCGATGTAGTCATCGCTGTCCACGAACTGGACATACTCGCCCCCGGCCAGCTTCAGGCCCAGGTTGCGGGTGTCGGACACGCCGGAGTTCTCCTTGTCCACCAGCACGATGCGGCTGTCCTTGGCGCGGAACTCCTCACACACGGGCAGGCTGTGATCCTTGGAGCCATCGTTCAGGATGATGAGTTCAATGTTTTTATAGGTCTGGTTCAGGATGCTGCCGATGCAGCGGGCCAGATGATTCTGAGCGTTGTATACGGGCAGGATGATGCTGACGAGCGGCTGATCCATGGCGGTGTCCCCCATTTCTTTTTTCGTCCATAATACTCCCTCATGGCGCAAAAATCAAGCGCTGTGCAGAGGGAAAGGAGGAGCGGATATGATCTTTCACATTGCGGTGTGCAGCCCGGACCCTGTGCTGCGGGGCCGGGTGCAGCGCCACTGCATGGAATATTATGCCCGCCGGGCCGATGCCTGCATCGTGGAGCAGCTGGAAAGCACGGCGGCCCTGCTGCAGCAGGAGGAAGCGGGCCCCCGGTATGAGCTCTACCTCATTGAGCTGCCCGCCGCCAACCCGTGCAGCGGCCTGCAGGCGGCGGCAGAGCTGCGCCGCCGGGGCGTGCGGGCCCCGCTGGCCTTTCTGGCCCACACCACGGCCTATGCCTACGAAGCGTTCCGGGTGGACGCGATGCAGTACCTGCATATCCCATTCCGTCCGGAGCAGCTGACAGCCCTGCTGGACCGGGCCACCGAGCCGGAATACGGCCCGGTCATCCCGGTCACCACGGCCATGGGCCTGCGGGCCCTGCCCTTTGCGGACATCGAGTATCTGGAATGCACCCACCATGTGGTGCACTACCACCTTGCCAGCGGCGAGGACGTGGCCTCCCTTTCTCTGCGGGTGCCCTTTTCCGAGGTGGCAAAGCCTCTGCTGGCCGATGCCCGTTTTCTGCAGCCCCACCGCTCCTATGTGGTCAACCTTGCCGCCGCCGCCCAGCTCTCCTCCGGGGAGCTCTGGATGCGCAGCGGGGCACGGGTGCCCATCCCACGGGGGCGTGAGCCCGCCGTAAGGGCGGCGTTCCGGGCGTTTCTGGAAGGATAGGTCTATATACAAAAAAGAAAGCGGCCTGCATCTGCGGGCCGCTTTCTGCGTGGTGCAGGGTCATACTTTGTCCCAGTCCAGCGCCGTCCAGTCGGTCAGGAACTGGTCGCTGACCTCCCGCAGGGCGGGCTCATCGGACTTGCTGGCGGCATCGGCGATGCCGATGACGTGGAAGCCTGCGTCGTGGGCGGTGCGGGCGGCGTAGAGGGAATCCTCACAGACAACGCACCGGTCGGGGTCAGTGCCGCCCAGGCGTGCAAGGGTCTGGAAAAATACATCCGGCCTGCTCTTGTGGAGTGCCCCCTGTGCCTCCACATAGAAGTCGAAATATTCATCGATGCCCAAACGGGTGAGCACGGTGCGGCACTGGGCGCTCCAGGTGTTGGAGCAGATACACATGCGGGCACCCGCGGCCTTCAGGCGGGCCAACAGCTCCCGCACGCCGGGCTTGAGCTCCACGGTCTCGTAGAGCTTTGTGATAACATCCCACATCACGTCGTTGTAGTCCTCCATTTTCAGGGGCAGGTCATACTCCCGGATGAGGTAGGCCGCGCCATCGGCCATGCCCATGGTCAGGAGCGTTTTGTGGAGGTCGGATTTTGGGGTGCGGCCATAGCGGGCCAGCAGGGCATCGGGCGCGCCCTCCCATACCACGGTCATGCTGTCGGTCAGGGTGCCGTCCATATCAAAGATCCAGTTGTTGCAGTGCATTGTTTTACCTCCACCATCGTTTCACACAAGTTAACAAAATTATACCATGGATTTTGTTCCAAAAACAGGGAGAATTTTTCCGGAAAATATGGTATACTTCTGACAGATTTCCAAAGAATGACTAGGAGGCGTTCCAGATGGCACAGAATGATACCCCGGTCAAGGCACTGGTGCTGGCAGGCGGCGGTGCGCGCGGCAGCTATCAGGTGGGTGTGTGGCGTGCCCTGACCGAGCTGGGCTGGCGGCCCCAGATCATCACCGGCACCAGTGTGGGCAGCCTGAACGGTGCCATGTTTGCGCTGGACCTGTACGAAACGGCCCGGGATATGTGGATGAGCATCCGCAGCCAGGACGTGATGGAGCTGCCGGAGGAAAACGCCGACCTCTCTGAGCTGCACGCCTTCCTGCGGGAAGTGGTGCGGGACGGCGGCATGGACGTGACCCCGCTGGAAGAGATCGTGGAGCGGGTGCTGGATGAGGATGCCCTGCGGGCTTCGCCCATCCGGTTCGGCCTTGTCACCGTGGAAAAGCGGGGGCTGAAGCCCCGGGAGCTGACGCTGGAGGATATCCCGGCGGGCAAGGTGAAGGATTACCTGCTGGCCTCGGCCGCCTGTTTCCCCGCCCTGCGGGCAAAGCAGATCGACGGGGTGCAGTTTTTGGATGGCGGCTACCGGGACAACATGCCCACCGCGCTGGCCCAGAAGATGGGCGCGGAGGAGCTGGTCTGTGTTGATCTGGAAGGGGTGGGCATCACCCTGCCCAACCGCACCGGCCTGCCCACCACCATGATCCGCAGTTACTGGGAGCTGGGAGATATCCTCCACTTTGACCCCGATACCGCCAGACGGAACATGGAGCTGGGCTACTACGATACCCGCCGCGCCATGGGATACCTGCGGGGCTGCGCCTATGCGGTTTCCACCAGCGTCGAGAGTTGTGAGGATGCCGCCGCCTTTGCGTGGAAATTCCAGCAGGTGCAGAAGGCGGTACGGGAAAAATACCCCGTGACCCTGACAGCGGATGCGGCCCTGCTGCTGGCCAACATGAAGGATGCCCAGCTGGCCCCGCTGGAAGCTGCCGCCGAGGATGCGGGCGTGGACCCCACCGTGTTCTATACCACCCGGACACTGGCGGAAGCCTTTTTGGAAAAATGCGACCGGGAGCGCATCGAGAGCTTTGCGCCCCTGTTTGAGGGCAGCGGCAATGCGGCACAGGCCGCACGGGCCGCTCTGCTGCCCAATACGTTCTTACAGGCATTGGTCTGCCGTGCCCTTACCGGGCCGATACTGCCGGAGGTGATTGAGGAATGAAGGTCTATCAGGGACACAGCGCCTCGCCGGGCCTTGTGATGGGACAGGTGAGCCGGTTGGAGCGCTGGCACGAAAATTTTGCCACCGGGCCGTTCAACGCGGAACGGGAACAGCGTCTGCTGGAAAACGCTGTCCGGACAGCCCAGCGTGAGCTGGACGGCATGGCAGACCGCAGCGGCCCTACGGAGCAGGCCATCTTCCTGTTCCAGAGCATGATGCTGGAAGATGAAGGCTTTATGAACGAGGTCAAATTCCAGATCAAGGCGGGCATCAGCGCTGCCGAAGCCATGTACCGTGCGGGCAACCGCTATGCGGAGCAGCTTGCGGCCATGGAGGACAACGCCTACATGCAGCTGCGCAGTGCGGATATTCTGGATGCCGCCCGCCGCGTGGTGAACGTGCTGACCAACCGTCCCCGGGTCTGGCTGGCGCTGGATCACCCGGTGATCCTGGCGGCAGAGATGCTGATGCCCAGCGATCTGTTCAGCGTTCCGGCGGGGATGATTCTGGGCATCATCACTTCGGAGGGCAATAAGCAGAGCCACGCGGCGATCATTGCGCGGGCCATGCACATTCCCTGCGTGGTGCAGGTGGGGCAGGCGTTCCTGAACGACTGCGACGGCCGTACTGTGGTGCTGGATGCCAACAACGGCGAGTGCATCCTGGACCCGGATGCCAACACCCGCCAGCAGGCGGTCAGCCGCATCTGTGAGCTGCAGTGGGAGAGCGAGGAAGCCGCCCGCATCAGCGCCCTGCCCAACCGGACAAAGGATGATGTGCCGTTTGAGCTCCTGGCCAACTGCTACGGGCAGGAGGATATTGAATCGGCGCTGCAGGCAGGCGCTTCCGGCGTGGGCCTGCTGCGCAGCGGCTATATGATGCTGCCGGGCCGCCCGGTGGACGAGCAGGAGCAGTTCGTGTTCTATCAATCCTGCCTTGCCGCCGCAAAGGGCGGTGTGGTGACAGTGCGCACCTTTGATTTTGGTGTGGACCGCGCCATGGCCGATATCCATAGGGGGCTGGAATCCTCCAAGCTGGGTCTGCGGGGCATCCGCAGCAGCCTGCGCCAGACCCATCAGTTTGAAACGCAGATCTGCGCCCTGCTCCGGGCAGCAGCCCACGGCCCCCTGCGGGTCATGTTCCCCATGGTGACCAACCTCGAGGATTGGGACGAAGCCATGCGGCTGGTAGCGCACTGCCGCCAGCTGCTGCGGGAGCGCGGGGAGGAGTTTGACCCGGACACGCCCTTTGGCGTGATGTTCGGGGTGCCCTCGGCCTGCCTGACGGCAGAGGAATTCGTGGAGCGTGGGTGCAATTTCTTCCTCATTGAGACAAACGATCTGACCCAGTACACCCATGCGGTGGATCGGGATATCTCCATTGCCGAGCGCTACTACCGCCCGGCCAGCCACGCAATGAAAAAGCTCATCCGCATGGTGGTGGAGGCTGCCCGGGAGGGCGGGATCCCCGTGACCATCTGCGGCAGCGCGGTGGGCAATCCGGCCAACACCCTGCAATATCTGCAGCTGGGCCTGCGGAGTTTCTCGGTCAGCCCGCAAAACCTCATCGAGGTAAAAAAAGCGCTGATGAACGCGAGAATAAAATGAACAAAAAGGACGGCGCAAGCCGTCCTTTTTGTATATGTGGAAATAAAAATTACTCCAGGTTGCCCGTCAGGGTCATCACGGCGGAGAGCACCGCCAGCGGGGCGGTCTCGCACCGGAGGATGCGGGGGCCGAGGCCGACGGTTTTCACACCGGCATTGGCGGCCATTTCAGCCTCTTCCACGGCAAAGCCGCCCTCGGCACCGGTGATGAGGGCGATCTTCAGCCGCTGGCCGTCGGCAGGCTGTGCGTCTGCCAGCAGCTGGCGCAGGGGCGCGCCGCCCAGCTCGTAGCAGAAGAGCACGAGATCGTACCCTTCCAGGCTGCGGCAGAGGGCCCCGAAGTTGGGCAGGGGCAGGGCGACATCCGGCAGCACGCCCCGGCCGCACTGCTTGGCGGCTTCAAAGGCGATGCGGTTGTAGCGCTCGTTTTTCTGCTCCTCCTTTTTGGGGGCGGCCACGCAGTACCGGCTGAAGAAGGGCACAAAGTGGGTGCAGCCCAGCTCCACGCCGTGGCGGATGACCTGCTCCAGCTTGTCCTGCTTGGGGTAACCCACGAACAGGGTCACTTCCACGCTGGGTTCGGCGGCGCTGGGATAGCCCGGCTCCACGCTGAACTCCACCGTCTCCGGCCCGAAGCCGGTGATGGTGGCGGTGTATTCCACGGCGTTGCCGTCACATAAGATGACAGTGTCCCCCAGCTTGCCCCGCATCACGCGGGAAAGATGATGGGCATCGGCCCCCCGCAGGGTGGCGGTGCCGTTGGAGATTTCGGTTGTAAAGTAGCGATGCGGCATAAAAATAAACTCCTGTTTCCCTCATTACCGGCAAAACTGGCCGGTATGCCAAGGGCTCCCCTATTAGGGGAGCTGGCGCGAAGCGCCTGAGAGGTTTAATTCGTCTTTTTACAAATAATACACTCCCAGCCGCGCTTCTCCTTCACTTCCTGCACGGTCAGGCCGGCGGCTTCCAGAGCGGCGATCACCTCGTCCTTGCGGCTGTCGATGATGCCGCTGGCAATAAAGGTGGCATTTTCGGCCATCAAGCCGGGTACGGCGGGGGCAAGGCTGATGATGGCGTTTGCCACGATGTTGGCGGTGATGATGTCATACCTGCCGCTGGCCTTGTCGGACAGGTCGCCCACCAGAACGGTCAGCTTGTCAGCCACGCCGTTCAGGGCAGCATTCTCACCTGCGGTGCGCACGGCCACGGGGTCGATGTCCACACCCTCGGCACTGCCCGCGCCCAGCTTGAGGGCGGCAATGGCAAGGATGCCGCTGCCGGTGCCGATGTCCAGCACCCGCTCACCGCCGCGCACCCGCTCGTCCAGCGCTTCCAGGCAGAGGCTGGTGGTCTCGTGGCCGCCGGTGCCAAAGGCAAGGCCGGGGTCAAGGATCAGCTTGACGCGGTCGGTGTCATACTCCTGCCAGGAGGGCACGATGGCCAGCCGTTTGCCAATGTCCATGGGGTGGTAGTATTTGCGCCAGCCGTTCTGCCAGTCCTCCTGCTCCACGCCCTCGGTCTCCACGGTGTAGGCGATGCCTGCCGCTTCCATCCGGGCCTGAATGAGAGCCAGCGTCTCCACGGGGGAAGCGCCCGGCTCCAGATACATGTGGATGATCACGGTATCACGGGGCTTGTCCAGCAGCTCCTGTTCGATCAGATCCACATGGGCGATCTCGGCCACCTGCTGCTCGATGTCGCTGTAATCCTCGATATAGATGCCGCCTTCGGCGATCATGGTGGCAACGGCCTCGGCGTTGTCGGCATCGGCCTTGGCCACGGTCAGGCGGATATCAGTCCATTCCATAAAAAGAACCTCCCTGGGTCTTGTGTTTTCTATTTATAAGTATAGTACCCGATTCCGGCGCGGGATGCAAGCGGTTTGGGGAGAAAGGGCAAAAGAAAAGTTTTTTCAAAATCCTGCTCTGAAATGCGCAATAATTCCAAAAAGTTTTTCACGAAAGATGCGAATTCAAGGATTTTTGGTGCAAAATTGCGAAAACAGGCGCAGACCCTATTCCTTTTTTTCGGAGGATGTGTTAAAATATTGTTACGCAATTATGGACAGCCTGCAACCAGAGGCCTCCATAACAACAACATTCTTTAAGGAGGAATGTGTCTTATGATGAAGTATCTCCAGAAACTGGGCAAAGCTCTGATGCTTCCCGTCGCTGTGCTGCCGATCTGCGGCATCCTGATGGGCCTTGGCTATGCTCTGGCCCCGGGTGTCATGGGTGTTCCCGGTGCTGCAACCTCCGGCGCAGCTTACACTGTTGGCTTCCTGCTGGTCAAAGCAGGCGGCGCTCTGATCGATAACATGGCATGGCTGTTCGCCATTGGTGCCGCTGTTGGTCTGGCTGATGACCACGACGGTACCGCTGGTCTGGCTGGCCTGGTCAGCTACCTGATGATGCAGCAGCTGCTGAGCCCCGGCGTGGTCAGCATGGTGCGCACCCTGGAAGAGGGCACCGCTACCTACATCGCTTTCCAGAAGGTGGCCGGCAACTCTTTCATCGGCATCCTGGCCGCTGTGGTGGGTGCAGCCTGCTACAACAAGTTCAAGAGCACTCAGATGCCTGACTGGCTGGCATTCTTCTCCGGCAAGCGCTTCGTTGCAATCGCCACCGGCCTGATCTCCATCGTTGTTTCTGTCGCTCTGCTGTTCGTCTGGCCCGTCATCTTCGATGCACTGGTCGCCATTGGCAACGGCATCGCAGGCATGGACGGCATCGGCGCTGGCATCTACGCCTTCCTGAACCGTCTGCTGATCCCCACCGGTCTGCACCACGCTCTGAACAACGTGTTCTGGTTCGACACCATCGGCCTGGGCGACCTGTCCCACTTCTGGGCAGGCGAGACCTCTGCTGATGTGGGCTGGAGCCTGGGTATGTACATGTCCGGCTTCTTCCCCTGCATGATGTTCGGTATCGCCGGTGCTGCACTGGCCATGGTCCGTACCGCCAAGAACAAGAAGGCTGCCATTGGTCTGGTTCTGTCCGCTGCCATCTGCGCCTTCGTCTGCGGCGTTACCGAGCCCTTCGAGTTCGGCTTCATGTTCCTGTGCTTCCCGCTGTACGTTGTGTACTCCGCTCTGTACGGCATCTTCACCATCATCACCTACTACTCCGGTTTCCGTGCTGGCTTCTGCTTCTCCGCAGGTGCTACCGACCTGGTGTTCTCCGCTTCTCTGCCTGCAGCTGCTAAGACCTGGATGATCATTCCTCTGGGCATCGCTGCATTCGTGGTGTTCTACTTCGTGTTCTACTTCGCCATCACCAAGTTCGACCTGAAGACCCCCGGCCGTGAGGACGAGGATGCCGAAGAGGCTGAGAAGAAGGTCGTTCTGGCCAACAACAACTACACTGAGGTTGCTGCTGGCGTGCTGAAGGCCATCGGCGGCAAGGAGAACGTCTCCAGCGTGGACTACTGCGCTACCCGCCTGCGCTTCACCATTAAGGACTACACCGCTGTGGATGAGAAGGCTGTGAAGGCTGCCGGCGCTGCCGGTGTCATCCGCCCCGACAAGACCACCTGCCAGGTCATCATCGGCACCAAGGTGCAGTTCGTGTATGATGAGCTGAAGAAGATGCTGTAAGCATCCTTCTGAGCACGCTTTTGCGCGGAAGGCTGGTTGCTTCCGCATCCATTCCCAAACTGTAAAAATGCCGCCGAGGGCGGGCGTTTACGCCCCGCTTTCGGCGGCATTTTGTTTTGTTCACAAACCGGCTACCCTTTTGGCCGGAAAATATGCTATACTGACAACGACAAAGCAAAATAACAGGAGGTTCCCCATTATGAAGATCATTCGTGCAAAAGATTACAAGGACATGTCCCGCAAGGCTGCCAACATCATCTCCGCACAGGTCATTATGAAGCCCAACTGCGTGCTGGGTCTGGCGACCGGCGGCACCCCTGTTGGCGCATACGCTCAGCTGGTGGACTGGTACAACAAGGGCGACCTGGATTTCTCTGAGGTCACCACCGTCAATCTGGACGAGTACCGCGGCCTGCCCAAGGAGCACCCCGAAAGCTATTGGAGCTTTATGCACAAGAACCTGTTTGACAAGGTCAACATCCGCCCCGAGGCCATCCACCTGCCCGACGGCACCAACCCCGATGCTGCGGATGCCTGCAAAAAGTACAACGAGATCATCCACAGCGTGGGCGGCATCGACCTGCAGCTGCTGGGCCTTGGCCCCAACGGCCACATCGGCTTCAACGAGCCGGGCGAGGCCTTTGAGCTGGAGACCCACTGCGTGAATCTGACCCCTGCCACCATCGAGGCCAACAAGCGCTTCTTTGACGGCAACGAGGATCTGGTGCCCAAGCAGGCCTACACCATGGGCATCAAGACCATCATGCAGGCCCGCAAGGTGCTGGTGGTGGCCAACGGTCTGGCAAAGGCCAAGGCAGTCAAGGCGGTCGTCTCCGGCCCTGTGACCCCCGAGTGCCCGGGCTCCATCCTGCAGATGCACCCCGACTGCATCCTTGTGGCCGATGAGGAAGCACTGAGCCTGCTGTAATGAAACCTCTCCGTCATTGCTGCGCAATGCCACCTCCCCTAATGAGGGGAGGCCTTGGCAGCCGATTTCAGTGAATCTTTTTGCCAAAGGCTCCCCTACAAGGGGAGCTGGCGGGCGCAAGCCCGACTGAGAGGTTGCACGAAGGAAAGCGTGAGAATATGATCATCAAAAATGCTCTGATTTATACCCCCCGCCACACCTTTGAGGAGGGGAGCCTGACCATCCGGGAGGGGCGCATCGTGCCCTTTGCACAGCCGGAGGAAGGCGAGGAGATCGTGGATGCCAAGGGCGCTTACGCTCTGCCGGGCCTGGTGGACATCCACTTCCACGGTGCCATGGGCAAGGATTTCTGTGACGGCAATGAAGAAGCCATCCAGACCCTGGCTGATTTTGAGGCCGGTAAGGGCGTGCTGGCCATCTGCCCTGCCACCATGACTTTCTCGGAAGAGATCCTGAACGGTGTGATGGATGCTGCCGCCGCCCATCAAAACGGCAGGGGCGCAGACCTTGTGGGCATCAACATGGAGGGGCCCTTCATCAGCCCCAACAAGGTGGGTGCCCAGAACCCGGAGTATCTCCACAAGGCGGATGTTGCAATGTTCCGCCGCCTGCAGAAGCGGGCAAACGGCCTGATCAAGCTGGTGGATATCGCCCCGGAGGAGCCGGGTGCGCTGGAGTTCATTGCTGCCTGCCATGACGAGGTGCGCATCTCCATTGCCCACACCTGCACCAGCTACGACACCGCCAACGCCGCCTTTGACGCAGGCGCGACCCACATGACCCACCTGTACAACGCCATGCCCGGCATCACCCACCGGGAGCCCGGCCCCATCATTGCGGCGCTGGAACGGGACGCGGAGGTGGAACTCATCACCGACAACGTCCACATCCACCCGGCCATGGTGCGGTTCACCTTCAACACCTTCGGGGATGACCATGTCATCCTGATCGCCGACAGCATGATGGCCTGCGGCCTGCCCGACGGTCAGTACAGCCTGGGCGGTCAGGCGGTCACGGTCAGCGGCCCCCGCGCCACCCTGACCGAGCACCCCGGCACCATTGCGGGCAGTGCCACCTGCCTGTACGACTGCATGAAGCGTGCCGTGCTGGAGATGAACGTCCCGCTGGAAAGCGCTGTTCGCGCCGCCAGCGAAAACCCCGCCAAGAGCATTGGCATCGACAATGATTACGGCAGTCTGGCTGCAGGCCGCTACGGCAATGTGATCCTGGCAGACAAGGAACTGAATATTCAGGCTGTCTACCAGAAAGGAACCCGTATCGTATGAACCCCGAGAACCTGACCTGGCGGCTGCTGACCGCCGAAGAGCTGACGAACGTTTACCTGAACGAGATGCGCCGGGATTTTCCTGCCGGAGAGCTGAAGCCCCTGAGCATGATCCTAAACAGCGAGGCCGCCGGTACCGCCCACACCTGGGGCGTGTATGAGGACGACGCGCTGGTGGCGTATCTGTTGATGGTGCGGCCCGTGGGCTGTGAGGTGAGCCAGCTGGACTACTTTGCCGTTCTGCCCCAATACCGGGCCGGCGGCATCGGAGCCGCTCTGCTGGCCGCCCTGCCTGACCACGAGAAGGGCGCACAGGCCATCCTCATTGAAGCGGAGTGCCCTGAAAAAGCCGAGGACGAGGCCATGGCTGTGCGCCGCCTGGGCTTTTACGCCCGGTGCGGGGCCAAGGACACCGGCTGGACAGAGCATCTCTTTGATGCCTGGTTCCGGGTGCTGGTGCTCCCCTGCTGCGGCGGAGAGGTGCGCAGCCCCGAGGAAGCCGTGCGGCAGCTGGCAGACTGCTACCGCCGCACCATGGGCGAGCCCCAGTGGCGCAGGAACGTCACCTTCTACCGCCCCGATGGCGTGGAGGTGCAGTTCTGAGAGGTTGAATTCTGTCCCTTGACAGTCTGGGTAAATATGGTACTATGATGATAGGAACAAACCAGATCTGAGATGGGAGGAATTTCTGATGTGTAATGTTTTTTCCCGCCGTGATTTTCTGAAAGCATCTGCCGCCGCTGTGCTGGCCACTTCTGCCGCTGGTGTCCTCACCGGCTGCGATGGGGGCGGTGAACAGCTGGCAGAAAACGAAGCCATTTTGGGAGATTTTAAGATTCAAATTTCGAGTGCACAGACGAGAGGAACTTATGTGACTTCTGGAGGCGAATCGAAGAGTGAACATTGGGTAGACGCTACGGTTAAAATCGTATACACAGGAAAAGGTTTTAATTCTGTGCAGTATTCCCGGGTTTTCTCTGCTGCTGTTGGCGAAACACCATGGAAACTTGATAAACCTACTGGAAATCTGTCGAGCACCGATGTGCCGTTAATGAATACTAAGACAGTGCAGGTGAGCTTTAAGGCTCCTTCGGATGATGCGTCGTATACGACTTTTGAAAAGGGCGAACCCTTAAAGATGAGAGTTTCGTTCTTTGATCAGAGCATCGTGTTCTATCTGCGTAATGGCAACAAAACTGTGTCCATCAAAAAATCCTAATATCCCCAAAGAGCCCGAGGTGCACCTGCACCCCGGGCTTTTTTGCGCCCAAATTTTACATTGGGGCAAAAACATGTCCAAACAATTTACCACGATTTTTCCCGCTTGTGGTCGAAGCGGCTTACCGACTGGGATACAATAGTGCCGTACCCAGGGAAAATACGAGAACAAGAGCCGGGAGCGGAAAACCCGGATGTTTGGAGGACAATATTATGAAAAAGATCACACGTCGTTCGTTTCTCACTGTCTGCGGTGCAGTTGCTGCCGCTGCTGCCCTGACCGCCTGCGGCGGTTCTGCTTCTTCTGCCTCTACCGCTGCAGGCTCTGCTGCTTCTTCCACCGCTGCTGCCCTGTCCGGCAACGTTGCTACCGGTGGTTCCACCTCCATGAAGAACGTCATCGCTGCCCTGACCGAAGGCTTTGCTGAGGTTGAGCCGGGTGTCACCGTCAGCTACGACCCCACCGGTTCCGGCGCAGGCATCACCGGTGCTGCTGATAAGACCCTGGACATCGGCCTGTCCTCCCGTGCCCTGAAGGACGACGAGAAGGCTGACGTGGAGGGCACCACCATCGCTCTGGATGGCATCGCCATCATCGTCAACAATGCAAGCAAGGTGGAGGACCTGACCGTTGACCAGCTCAAGCAGATGTTCACCGGAGAGATCACCAACTGGTCTGAGGTGGGCGGCGACGACGGCGAGATCGTTCTGATCGGCCGTGAGGCTGGCTCCGGCACCCGTGATGGCTTTGAGAGCATCGTGGATGTCAAGGACAGCTGCAAGTACGCGCAGGAGCTGACCGCTACCGGCGCTGTCATCAGCGCTGTGGAGGCCAACCCTCTGGCCATCGGCTACGCTTCCCTGTCCGCTGTGGGCGACACCGTGAAGATGGTCACCGTTGGCGGCGTGGAGTGCAGCGAGGAGACCGTTAAGGACGGCAGCTACGAGGTGCAGCGTCCCTTCGTGTTCGTCACCAACAAGTCTGTCACCCTGTCTGAGCAGGCACAGGCCTTCTTCGACTTTGCCACCAGTGCCGATGCTGCTGACCTGATCCGCACTGCCGGTGCTGTTCCTGTGAATGAGTAATTGCGGAAAGCAATGATGCTATGAACAACAAAAAGATCTCTCTCCCCAGAACTCCTGCTGCGTGGCTGGAAGCGGTGATGAACTTCATCTTCTTCCTCTGCGGCATTCTGGCGGTGGGCTGTGTGCTCCTGATCTCGGTGTACATGGTCCTCTCCGGTGTGCCTGCCATCCAGAAGATCGGGCTGTTCCGGTTCCTGTTCGGCACCCGGTGGGCTTCCACCGCCGCCGACCCGGCCTACGGCATCCTGCCCTTCATCCTGTCCAGCGTTTACGGCACGCTGGGTGCCACCGTGATCGGTGTGCCCATCGGCCTGCTGACGGCGGTGTTCCTCTCCAAGGCCGCAGGCCCGAGGGTGCGCACCGTGGTCGTGACCGCCATTGAGCTGCTGAGCGGCATCCCCAGCGTGGTGTTCGGCCTGCTGGGCATGCAGGTGCTGGTGCCCGCCGTGGCCAGGACCTTTGGCAGGGCCTCCGGTGCCTGCCTGCTGAGCGCCATCGTGGTGCTGGCGGTGATGATCCTGCCCAGCATCGTGTCGGTGTCGGTCACAGCGCTCAACGCTGTGCCGCCGGAGTATGAGCAGGGCAGCCTGGCTCTGGGCGCAACGGATGTTGAGACCTGGTTCAAGGTCAGCGTCCCCGCTGCCAGGAGCGGCATTGCCGCCGGTATCGTGCTGGGCATCGGCCGCGCCATCGGCGAGGCTATGGCCGTGATGATGGTGGCCGGCAACAGCCCCAACATGCCGGACAGCCTGTTCCGCAGCGTCACCTTCCTGACCACCGCCATTGCCAAGGAGATGAGCTACGCCAGCGGCCTGCAGAAACAGGCGCTGTTCAGCATTGCGCTGGTGCTGTTCGTCTTTATCATGGGCATCAATATCCTGCTCAATGTGGTGCTGAAGGGAGGAAAGCGCGATGAATAACAGTGCTTCTGCCTCCCGCCGCACCTGGAACCGCGTGATGAACGCTCTGGTCTGGGCCTCGGCTGTGCTGGTCATCGTACTGGTGGCGGGCATTCTGGGCATGGTGCTGGTGCGGGGCATCCCGCACATCAGCTGGAAATTCCTGACCACCACCGCCAGTGTGCTCAAGGGCACGGACGGCATTCTGCCTGCGATCCTCAACACGCTGTATGTCATCCTGCTGACGCTTTTGATCGTACTGCCGCTGGGTGTGGGCGCGGCCGTTTATCTGACCGAGTACGCCCAGAACCGCAAGGTCATTTCGGTGATCGAGTTCACCAACGAGACGCTGGCGGGCATCCCCAGTATCATTTACGGTCTGGTGGGGATGCTGGTGTTCGCTCAGACGCTGGGCTTCCAGACCTGCCTGCTCTCCGGCAGCCTGACGCTGGTGATCATGAACCTGCCCACCATCATCCGTACCACCCAGGAATCCCTGAAAACGGTGCCCCAGGGCTACCGTGAGGGCGCGCTGGGTCTGGGTGCGGGCAAGTGGCACATCATCCGCACCATCGTGCTGCCCTGCAGCATCGACGGCATTGTGACCGGCTGCATCCTGGCTGTGGGCCGCATCGTGGGCGAAAGCGCCGCGCTGCTCTTCACCGCCGGTGCTGCCGAGGTCATTGCCAACGGCGTGCTCAAGGCCTACACCTCCAACGGTGCCACCCTGTCGGTGCTGCTCTACCTCCGTGCCTTTGAGGACGGCGATTTCGACTCCGCCTGGGCCATCGGTGCAGTGCTGCTGGTGCTGGTGCTTGCCATCGATCTGGCAGCCCGGCTGGTAAAAACCAAACTGAAACAGAAGCTGTAGATAAACCCCACCGTCAATGCTTCGCATTGCCACCGCCCCTAATAGGGGCGGCCCTGGCGCAGCGTGAAGCACTGCAAGTTCCCCTCTATGCCAAGGGCCCCACTACTAGGGGGGCTGTCGAGCGTATGCGAGACTGAGGGGTTTAATACACGAGGAAATCTCGAGGAAAACTATGGAAAACGTATCACCCATTATCACAGCCAAAAACCTGAATCTCTGGTACGGGGATTTCAAAGCGCTGAAAGATATTTCGCTGGACATGGGCGAGCGGGAGATCACGGCCCTCATCGGCCCCTCCGGCTGCGGCAAGTCCACCTTCCTGAAGACCCTGAACCGGATGAACGACCTTGTGCCCGGGGTCCGCATCGAGGGCGATGTCCGCCTGAAAGGGCAGGATATCTTTGCCCGCGAGATGCAGCCCACCGAGCTGCGCCGCCGGGTGGGCATGGTGTTCCAGAAGGCCAACCCTTTCCCCATGAGCATCTACGATAACATCACCTACGGCCCCAGGCTGCACGGTGTGCACAACAAGGCAGAGCTGGACGAGCTGGTGGAAAGCTCCCTGCAGGGTGCCGCCCTCTGGAACGAGGTCAAGGACCGCCTGAAAAAGAGTGCCCTGGGCCTTTCCGGCGGCCAGCAGCAGCGCCTGTGCATTGCCCGCGCCCTGGCTGTCAAGCCCGAAGTCCTGCTGATGGATGAGCCCACCAGCGCCCTGGACCCCGGCTCCACCATGAAGGTGGAGGAGCTGATGAGCGAGCTGAAAAAGAACTACACCGTGGTCATCGTGACCCATAACATGCAGCAGGCAGCCCGTATCAGCGACCGCACCGCCTTCTTCCTGCTGGGCGAGCTGGTGGAAGCCGGCCCCACGGCGCAGATCTTCAGCACCCCGCAGGATAAGCGCACCGAGGATTACATTTCGGGCCGGTTCGGCTAAGGAGAAAAACGCAATGAGCAACCGTACACAATACGAAAACGACCTTGCCGCCCTGAAAACGGCCCTGGCCGAGATGGGTCAGAGCGCTGCCGATGCCGTGGAAGCTGCAATGGAAGCCCTCTGCACCGCCGATGCCGGGGCTGCCGCCGCCGTGGCGCAGGGCGATGGCCGCATCAACAACATGGAGCGGGACATTGAGCACCGCTGCATGACCCTGCTGCTCCGCCAGCAGCCGGTGGCAGGTGACCTGCGCCGCATTTCCACCGCCATGAAGGTGGTCACGGATGTGGAACGCATCGGTGACCATGCCTCCGATATCGCGGAGATCATCCCTCATCTGGTCACTGTCCGCAAGGAGGGCGACCCTGCTGTGAGCCAGGCCATCAGGATGGGCCAGAAGGCGCACAAGATGATCCTGGATGCCCTGAATGCCCTGACCTCTGAGGACGAGCAGGCCGCCCTCAGGGTCATTGCCGCCGACGATGAGGTGGACTATGATTTCAACGCCATCAAGCATACGCTGGCGCAGGAGATCGCCGCCGACCCCGGCAAGGTGGATGCCGCCCTGGATCTGCTCATGGTCATCAAGTACCTGGAGCGCATCGGCGACCACGCCGTGAATCTGGCCGAGTGGGTGGAGTTCGTCCGCAGCGGGCGTTATCATAACGAAAATATGTTCTGATCTTTTGTTTCTGTAAAAATTTGAGCTATTTGCAATTATTTCTGTGCCCCACCCGTATTATAGGCAGAAAGGCTTCCCCAGAAAGCCTGATGAACTGGCTGCGGCGGGTGTCCGGCATCCCCCTGTCCCCGCCCGCCGCTGCCGCAACGGAGGGTTTTAACGCTATGGTACAGACCAAGAATTTCCCGCTGGAAACGCGCGGCGAGGCGGTCAGCCGCGAAGCGCTGGTCCAGGCGGCATTACAGGAGATCACCCAGAATTACCGCGAAGCAAGCCTTTCCAATGTGGCCCGCAGCTACGGCGTTTCGCTGGCGTATGTCAGCGAGTGCGTCCGGGCCCAGACCGGAAAGACCTATAAGGAGCTGCTGCAGAAGCACCGGATGGAGACCGCCGCCCGCCTGCTGCGCCGCAGCGACCTGAACATCCAGCAGATCATCACCCAGGTGGGCTACGAGAACACCAGCTACTTCTACCGCCTGTTCCATGAGCGGTATGGCCAGAGCCCCCGGGAGTACCGCCGGGCACGCAGCCAGCGCACATAAGTGCATCAGTGAACGACCCTCTCCGCCTTTGCAGCAGGCTTTGACGGAGAGGGTCGTTTTGTGTTATATTAAAGCAGAACGATCAGGGCGGGCGGCGGCCTGCCGGAAGAGAGGTTGGATGAAGATGTTTCGTGGAGCAAGACGTGCAGATCTGGATGCGATCCTGAAAATTTATGCCCGCGCCCGGCAGGCGATGGCGGATTCCGGCAACCCTACCCAGTGGGGAGATCATTTTCCGCCGCAGGAGCTGCTGGAAGAGGACATTGATTCCAACCGGCTCTTCCTCTACCTTGTAAACGGCGAGCTGGAGGGCGTGTTTGCCTTCATCCTTGGCCCGGACCCCACCTATGCCCGGATCGAGGATGGCAAGTGGCTGAACGATACCCTGCCCTACGGCACCATCCACCGGCTGGCTTCGGCGGGCAGGCACCCCGGCGTTGCCGCTGCTGTGATCACCTGGTGCCTGGAGCACTGCGAGAGCCTGCGGGCCGACACCCACGCCGACAACAAGATCATGCAGCACCTGCTGGAAGAAAACGGCTTTACCAGGTGCGGCATCATCCATGTGGAGGATGGCACGCCCCGCATTGCCTACCAGAAAATGTCCCTTACCCTGCCTTTGCGCCGGGATTGAACCGCAAAAATGCGCCGCCCCACAAATGATGGAGCGGCGCTGTTTTTATGCGGTTCTGTCAGCCGTGGAAGGGAGCGGGTGCGCCTGTGTTCAGGAAGCGGCAGCTGCTGCCGGAGCTTCCGGGGCGGGCTGCTCTGCCGCAGTTTCTTCCGGCGTGGGCTGGAAATACTTCTCGTACAGCTCCATGCCGATGCGGTAGCCCTGCCACACGATGACCGCCGTGCCTGCACCGGCCACGCCGATGATGGCGGCAGTGCCCAGAATGCTGGGCTCACTCTCGATGGTGGCATCCCGGTACTGGGCCTCCACGGTCACGATGCTGTCCTTGGCCACGCTGCCCGCCGGGATGGTAAAGCTCTCCTCGTTGTAGGCGACCGCCGGGTTGCCCAGCAGGCTGGCTTCATCTATGGCCCACAGGTCGAACACCATGCCCTCGGGCACGGCGCTCTGGTTCAGCGTCACCTTGACCTCGGCATCCACCGGCACGCTGGCGCTGGTCATGGCTTCGCCGCCGTTGTAGGTGAACGTGCCGCCTTTCACCGTCAGGGTGTAGGTGGGGGCTTCGGGTTCGGGCTCGGGTTTGGGTTCGGGCTTCGGGTCGGGAACAACGATTTTGGTCGAGTTCAACTCCACATCGCTGTCGGGCATCTCAAAGCATACCACTTTTTTGTTGGTTTCACCGTTCAGGTAGTAGCTGCTGAATGCATCGCCGATTTTTTGACCGTTGATATTTGTAATATCTACATTGGATTCTACGGTGAGGACGGTGCCTGCATAAGAATACAGATCCCATGCGGAGCCCTGAACCAAATCATGGGTGGTCTCATTGTAAACAAGAGGAAGTGTATCGTTTACCTTCAGGATGGCTCCATCTTTTACGGTAACAGAGCGATAATCGCCACTGAGCGCAGTATCGCTTACTACGGTGCTCCCTAAGAGTTTGTTGAGCACACTATCCTTTCCGTTGAATGCACCGCCGGTTATCGTTCCGTCATTATAAAGCAAACCGGCTGCAAATGTGCCGCCCTCGATTTCATGCGTTTTAGTAGAATCACCCTTAGGCCAACCATTTGCTACCAGAGTATTGAAAATGCCATCTTCAATGATGCCATATTCATTGACAATGCCGCAGTTCACTGCATCCAACGGGCCGATTTTATTGACGGGGTCGGTAAATCGGAAGTTGTAGGTTTTTCCGCCGGTCAGATACAGTGTGCTTTGGCTCATGCCATCGGATGCTTTATTAACTTTCCAGCCGTCACCACAATAATTATAATAATTGCCATTGGGCTCAAAAGGAGCATTGCCTATAACCGGTGTGCCATCACTGTCCATGATAAGGGGCAAATCGTAAGAAGCCTGGTTCAGTATGATATCCGCTTCCGGATCAAGAGCACTCACAGAATTAAGAAATTCTATATTGATGCACACGGTTTTTTTGTTGGAAGAATCCGGAGGATATATAGGATCATCGTTTTCCAATAAAATGCGGTTGATATCAAGGATAGGTTCACTGGCGGTAATGGTATTATTCCCGGTCTTGACTGCATAAAGCGTGTTGCCCCAATCGGACGCAAGACCATTGACTGCTGTGATAGAACCGGTTCCGTTCAGGGTGACTGTTTTGAATGTGCCTGCACCTTTGGGCTCTTTCGCAAATGCGCCGCCGGTCAGCGTTGCACCGGATTCAACCACCAAGTGGACATTCGGGTTCAGGGGGCGCAGTGCGTTTTTCTCACCGGAGAAATCATAACTGTCGCTTTTCAGCGTCAGCGTGCCATTCTCAAACTTCCAGCCGTTGCCGCTGTAATCCCGGGTGCCGCCTTCGGTGCCAACGGGGTAGCCGTTTTCGTCGATCACCAGCCGGGTCAGCTTGCTCAGGGTAACGGTGGCCGCATTGGCGGGTGGTGCGGTGAAAGTGACAGAAAAATAACCCGTACCATCATCGTAATATCTTGCACTTGGTGCCCAATCTTCTAACAAACAATGTGTGTCGTTTGTGTTTCCGAATGTAACATCAATAGGAAATAATATTGCTTGACGGTTAAGGAAAAAAATATGGATGGTGATGCTGGTATTATGGTCGGAATTGGGAATGACATAACCGCTGTTGCCGAAATAATTGATTCCTGCATCGATACACTCATAGCTGCCATTCTCCGGGAAATTCACATTCAAGGTATAGCCGCTAGCGACAGTGTCACCCGCTGGTTTTTTATCAAAAATGCCGCCCTTTATGGTGCCGTTGTTGGTAACGGTAGATCTAAACGTGCCATTTTCAATCTTGCCGTCAGATTCATTGGAAACGGAAGAAAAAAGGCCGCCGGTAATAGTACCATGATTTGTGAGAGAAGAGGAAGAAGAAAATTGACCGCCACTGATTTTTCCGTTATTTATCACAGTGTTGTCGAAAATTCCCCCAACAATGATTGCATCTTCTCCAATCGTGAGTTTACATTTGGTGATAGGTTCATAGCCGGAAATAATTGAAAAAAAATCATATTCTGTCGGGCTGTCAGGATGCAGGTCAAGCGTTTGTGTAGAACCGTCATAGCTCCAGCCATCACCAGAACAATCTTCATCATGGTTTTTACCGGAACCGACAGGATAGCCATCTACAATTTTTAATTGGCCGTCTTTCTCCGCCCATGCTGTGATTGCCGACACAGGCAGGAGCGTTACCGCCATGCACAGCGCCACCAGAAGGCTGATAAGTCGTTTCTTCATAGGGGGTCCCTCACTTTCTTTGGGCCGGAAGTGGAGCTCCGGCAAAAATGGATGCTCTTACTTCCTTAAATACACGCCGCGCGAAATCCTTTCACCCTTTTTCAAAAAAATTTGAAAAAAAAAAAAAAACGAACTGCAAAACAGTCCGTTTTCGGGTCATCTTTCGTAATGTGTCCAAAGGCTTAAAATCTTGATGGCTGCCATTCCACAGCCGATTCGTCAACACAATCTTCCAGTGGTTCGGCCTTGGCCGCCATGAGCTTTTCCCGCATTCCCGGCATGGAGACGAGATAAAGCGTTTCCACAATGCCGCTGTAATCTTCCTCGGGAAGCAGGACAGCGTTGCCATCCTTGGTGGTCGTCATCGTGCATCACCTCTTAATATACATGATAACGTACCTACTGCTAGAGGTCAAGCCTTTTCCACTGAACTGGGGGCTTGTGGAACAAAAAATACGGCAGTTTGACAGTGGTGGATAATCCCTTGACAAATCGTTTAAAATTGACTATACTACAAATAGAAAAGGTGCTGACGAGCAATGTTTGGTCAGCTTCCCGTTTCTAGTGGATCAAAAAAGATTGACCGTTTGAGTTGGGGAACTGTGGCGGTCAATCTTCTTTGTTTTTATCGCTCTTCTCGTGAGAAATCTTCCAGCCAGCATCAAATGCGGCTTTTGCAACGGTGACAAGCAGAGCCAGCAAACTGATCACTACCGTCAACAGAGCACAAACTTCTGTCAGAGACATTCGACATCCCTCCCTTCGCCTGAAAGGCTCCGGGAAAGGGTACAAAATCAAAAAAGTTCCGTTTCCCGGAGCAACATTGCCGCTTGCGCGGCGTTGTAAGCACACCAGGAGCGAGAAGCATGACCACCTGCATTGCAGACAGCACCTTTTTTCCTGCTGTTACCAGCATTAAAAACAGTATATCATAGGATTTGACAATTTTCAATTGAAACCGAGCGCTCCCGGATGCTTCTGATGAAGTATCCGGGGGCGTTTTTTCGTGGAACTGGGGGCTTGTGGAGCGGGGGCAATCGTTCTATAATACAAGCTGTGAAATGAATCACAAAAGGGGTGGAACGTATGGACAAAAAACTGAACGAGGCCGTGGCGGCGCTGCGGCCCCAGATGGTGGCGGCGCTCCAGCGGCTGGTGCGCAGGCGCAGTGTGGAGGCCGACCCGCTGCCGGGCAAGCCCTTTGGCGAGGAGGTGGATGCCTGCTTTGCCGAGGCGCTGACCCTCTGCCATGAGCTGGGCTTTGAGACCACCGACATGGATCGGTACATCGGCTGGTGCGAGATCGGCACCGGGGACGAGATGGTGGCGGTGCTGGGGCATCTGGACGTGGTGCCCGAGGGCGAGGGCTGGCATCACCCACCCTACGCCGCCGAGATCGAGGACGGCAGGCTGTATGGCCGGGGTGCCATTGACGACAAAGGCCCGGTGGTGGCCAGCCTGTTCGCGCTGAAGGCCATCCGGGATCTGGACATCCCGCTCAACCGCCGTGTCCGGCTGCTGTTCGGCCTGAACGAGGAGACCAACGACCGGGACGTGCTGTACTACAAGGCCCACGGCGGGGAGATCCCGGTGCTGGGCTTCACCCCGGACGGCGAGTATCCGCTCATCAACGGCGAAAAGGGCATCCTGAACGAAAGCTATGCCGTGCAGCTTCACCAGACCGGTGCCTGGCAGCTGAGCAGGGTGCAGGGCGGCGTGGCCGGAAATGTGGTGCCGGACTACGCCTGCGCTGTGCTGACCGCCCCGGCGGGGGCCTCCCTGCCGGAGGCAGAGCACATCACCGTGACGGCCGTCCCCGGCGGCTATCAGGTGGAAGCGGTGGGCGTTTCGGCCCACGGCAGCCACCCGGAGCAGGGCGAAAACGCCATCGGGCGGCTGGTGTGCTACCTCGACCGGCTGCCGCTGGAGGGGGATGCCAAACAGGCCGTGCACTTTCTGGCCGAGAAGCTGGGCACCGACCCCTACGGCGAGCGTCTGCTGGGCCACCGGCTGGAGGATGCGCTCTCCGGCCCCATGAGCTGCAACTGGGGGCTGATCGAGGGCGACGCGCAGCATCTGTGGGTCAAGCTGAACTACCGCTATCCCGTGACCATGGAACGGGCGGACTGCCAGCCCGCTGTGCAGGCCGCCTTTGAGGCCGCAGGCTGGGTGCTGGATGGGCAGGTGCACAAGGAAAAGCTCTACTACCCTGCCGAGACCCCGCTGGTCAGCGCCCTGCTGGAGGTTTACCGGGATGCCACCGGCGACAATGCCCCACCCAAGTGCATCGGCGGCGGCACCTACGCCAAGATGCTGCCCAATGTGGTGGCCTTTGGCCCCCTGTTCGCGGGCGACCCGGTCACAGAGCATCAGCCCGATGAATGCATCGATCTGGAACGTCTGGTGCAGAACGCCCAGATCATTGCAAACGCCATTGTCAAGCTGGCAAATCTGCCGCTGGAATAAGAAGGAGGACGGGACTATGAAGATCACGCAGGTGCGGCTGGGCCGCATTTCTACCCCGCTGCGGGTGCCGTTCAAAACAGCACTGCGCACTGTGAACAGCGTTGAGGATGTTATCGTGGAGCTCCACACCGATACCGGTGCGGTGGGCTACGGCGAAGCACCCCCGACCGGTGTTATCACCGGCGACACCACCGGGGCCATCCTTGGTGCCATTCGGGATCATATCGCCCCTGCCCTGCTGGGCCGCGACCTCGATGAATTTGAGGATCTGACCGCCGCCGTGCAGGAGGCGCTTGTCCACAATACCAGCGCCAAGGCCGCTGTGGATATGGCCCTGTGGGATCTGCTGGGCCAGAAGTACAGCGCCCCTGTCTACCGGATGCTGGGCGGTGCCCGCAGGAACATCGTGACCGATATCACCATCAGTGTCAACCCGCCGGAGGAGATGGCCCGGGATGCCCGCACCGCCGTCCAGCGCGGCTACGACTGCCTGAAGGTCAAGGTTGGCATCGACCCTGAGCTGGATGTGGCCCGCCTTGCCGCGGTGCGGCAGGCCGTGGGCCGGGACATCAAGCTCCGCATCGATGCCAATCAGGCCTGGAACGCCAAGCAGGCGGTCCGCATCCTGAACCAGATGCAGGAGAAGGGGCTGGACATTGAGTTCGTGGAGCAGCCCGTGCCCGCCGCAGACCTTGAGGGAATGCAGTATGTCACCCGCCATGCCGATGTGCCCGTGCTGGCCGACGAGAGCGTGTTCAGCCCGGCAGATGCCCTGCGGATCATGCAGACCGGCGCGGCCGACCTGGTGAACATCAAGCTGATGAAGTGCGGCGGCATCACCAATGCCCTGCGCATTGCCGCCGCCGCTGAGGTGTACGGCGTGGAGTGCATGATCGGCTGTATGCTGGAAGCGAAGATCTCGGTCAACGCCGCTGTGGAGCTGGCCTGCGCCAAGAAGATCATCACCAAGATCGACCTCGACGGCCCGGTGCTCTGCAGCGAGGATCACATCCTCGGCGGTGCCGTGTTCAACGAAAAGAACATCACCGTCTCCGACGCGTCCGGCATGGGCATTCAGGGCTTTGTGCCCGGCAAGGTGTCCTATCTCGACTAAAACAGGAACAGACCGCATCCCGAAACACACGGGGTGCGGTCTCTTTTTGTGAATCTGTATTTCATATACGGACAGTGAAAAAAGCTCGTGTCTGTATATGTTGAAATGAAAAACAAAAAAAGCGGGCAAAATCTTTGACTTTTCGGCCTACAGGGCGTATAATCATATTTGTTCCGTGTAGAGGAATGGGAAAACTGTGCGCAATGGGCGTACAATTTGGATAGGGGAGTAGAAAAGTTATGAAAACATTGAAAGCGGCTGCGGCAAGGTACAACGCCACCAGCCTGATCCTGCGCATCGTCATCGGCCTTGCGGTCGGTGCGGTGCTGGCACTGGCGGTGCCCGGTGCGGGCTGGGTGGAAGAGTTCGGCAGCCTGTTCGTGGGTGCCCTGAAGGGCATTGCCCCGGTGCTGGTGTTCGTTATCGTGGCCAGTGCGCTGGCGCAGGGCACGTCCAGGCTGGACCGGCGCTTTGGCACGGTCATCTGGCTGTACATGCTCACCACCTTTCTGGCCGCCGCCATTGCGGTGGTGACCAGCTTCCTGTTCCCTCAGACCGTCGTTCTGGCTGAGGCGGCAGAATCCGAGGTGGTGCCCCAGGGTCTGGGCGAGGTGATGAACACCCTGCTCACCAACTTTGTGGCAAACCCAGTCAGTGCCCTGCTGAACGGCAATTACATCGGCATCCTGTTCTGGGCCTGCCTGTTCGGTCTGGCCATGAAGAAGTACGGCGCAGACAGCACCAAGCTGTTCCTGGCAAACACCGCGGATGCAGTCTCCCAGATCGTCCGCTGGATCATCAATCTGGCACCCTTCGGCATCATGGGCCTTGTGTACACCAACGTGTCCAGCAATGGTCTGTCCATCTTTACCCAGTACGGCAGGCTGCTGCTCCTGCTGGTGGGCACCATGCTCTTTATGGCACTGGTCGTCTCGCCCTTTATCATCTTTGTGTATCTGCACTGCAACCCGTATCCGCTGGTGTTCCGCTGCCTGCGTGAATCCGGCCTGACCGCCTTCTTCACCCGCAGCTCTGCCGCCAACATCCCGGTCAATATGGATCTGTGCGAAAAGCTGGGGCTGGATAAGGATATGTATTCCGTCTCCATCCCCCTGGGCGCTACCATCAATATGGATGGTGCCGCCATCACCATTACCATTATGACGCTGGCTGCGGCCAATACGCTGGGCATTCAGGTGTCCCTGCCCGCCGCCATCCTTCTTTCCGTGATGAGCGCTCTGGGTGCCTGCGGCGCTTCCGGCGTGGCTGGCGGCTCCCTGCTGCTGATCCCCATGGCCTGCTCCCTGTTTGGCATCTCCAATGATATCGCCATGCAGATGGTCGGTGTCGGCTTTATCATTGGCGTGGTGCAGGATTCCGTGGAAACTGCCCTGAACTCCGCCGGTGACGTGGAATTTGCCGCCACTGCGGAATATCACCAGTGGCGCAAGGAGGGCAAGCCCCTGCCGGCGTTCCTGTGCAAGTGATGCGAAACTGAAACGGCTTTTCAAAGGCTGCTGTGCTGCTGGCACGGCGGCCTTTTTGTTTGGAACTTTTTTCTGGGCATTTTGCACAGGAAAGCCCTCGTCCTGTTGGAAATTGACGGATTCTGACGGATTTTACACGATAAGAACTCTTTTTGTAGAAGAAATTCTGGGCAAAACGGAGAGAAAATCTGAAAAAACTTTCCAAACAAGGTTTCAATCGTCCATGTATACAAGAACTTTATTTTTCATAAAAAACGTTTTGTGCTAGTTGCGCAAAGAACGAAAGAACGTTAAAAATGTATCACTAAATTCATAGTTTGTTCATAGAATTTATAAAACGATTTCATAATTGGGTGGCATAATATGGCCATCCTCAGAGAGGGGAACAAAAGAACGAAGGGTTCTGAAAGGTTCCGCTTTGAGGATGCAGGGAGATAGAGGCCCTGCCAAAAAACACAATGACATTTACCGATATACGGAGGATATTTATTATGATGAACAAGAATACTGCTATTCTGGACAACACTATGATGGACGCTTACCTGACTGTCACCGAGGGCGTGTCCGATAACTGCGGCATTGGCCTGGCTTTTGCAAGCCTGCTCGAGAGCGCAAAGAAGAACTTTGTCAACCAGAGCAACCGCCGCGCTGTCAATGCAAGCTTTGCCGGCTGATCTTCTCCAATTTGCCGGTTGAAGATTCTCCTTCTTTTTTTGTTACAGCTGCTGCCACACTGTAATATGAACTGAAAAGCCCGGAACCACCTGCCGCCATAGCAGGTACGGTTCCGGGCTTTTTTGCTGTGCAGGTTCGGTCAGCGCAGGGGGTTTAAGCCGTCAGCTTTGCTTTCTGCAGCGCGGCCACGATCAGCGGAATGAGGATGAGCTGCGCCACGATGCCGGGCACGGCAGTGAGCACCGCACCGGACAGGAACGCGCTGAACGGGAAGCTGGAGCCGGACAGACCGGCCAGCACAAAGCGCACCGCACCCCAGACAAGGCGGCCTGCCACCATCGAGGTAACAAGGGTGGCGTAGGTCATGGGCAGGGTGTGCTGCACCTTGCGGTACATGAAACCGGCCACAGCGCCGTATGTGGCCAGCTCAAAGGCCATGGCGATGGCAATGGGGTACATCGGAGGCATCCCGAACAGCACCGAGCGGAGCAGCGGGGCGGCAAAGCCCAGTGCCAGGCCCCAGGGGCCGCCCAGCACAAAGCCTGCCAGCAGCACCGGGAAGTGCATGGGGCAGAGCATATTGCCGATCTGAGGCACATGGCCGGTGATCATGGGCAGCACAAAGGCCAGTGCCAGAAACAGTGCGGCCAGCACCAGATCACGGGTCGCGGAACGGGTCTTGGTATTCATCAATGATTCCTCCTGAAAATGCACAGACAAAAAGGGCCTGCCGCCGGCACGTGCGCCAGCGGCAGACCCCTTCATGGTGTCTGTTTCAAAATAATGTTTGCGGGGAGAAACACGGGCTTCGGCCCGCAAAGCCCCGGCTTCAGCCGGGAATTGTGCAAAAAGTATAGCAGATGCAAAGCCGCCTTGTCAAGCTCAGCGGATGAGGATGGTTACGGGGCGGTGTTTGCAGATTTTTGAAATTTGTAGATGTAATAAAAGGAATCTTCACCGGGGCCTTCTGCAAATGTACTGTTACAGACATTGGTGTGAGAATAACCATTGTCGGAGGCTGCATTCAATTCGGCATCAGAAAGCGCATGTTCCATAAAGAGCCAGATCTCAGGCTGCGAAGAAGTGAAGCACTGAGAAGTATTGGAGGATTCGATTTGAGCATGGACACGACCCGGAAAGTAATAATCAAAGAGTGTCCAGTCTAGGAAGTAGTTCGTTGTATAAAGAACTGCATCCTGAGAGGGGGTAATAACTTCCAGACACTGGGTGGTCGCAAGGTCGATGCGCTTTTCCCGCTGATAGGTTTGGTAGAAATCCGGTAGACTGCACACCAGCGTTCCCAAAATCAGAATACTGGACAGAATGGTTCTCCAACGGACTTTAGACAGAAGAAAGCCAAAAACCAGGTAAACGACTGCGGTGAGCGGATAAAGGTATCGAACGAGAAAAAGCGGGCGAAAGGCATGTGAAACGATCAGCCCGACTGCGGAGGTGCCGGCGGCAGAAAGCAAGCCGGTCAAAAGCCAGATCGTATCAGGTGCGAAGAGCCAGTTAGAGGAGAACTTGGCCTGTGCTGTGAAATAAAGAAGGAATGCAAGACCGAAAATGAGGACTGTCCAAGAAGGATTGAAGAAGAATCCGATACAATTGATCGGAGAAGGAATGAAGGTGGACCACCAGTCTGCCGCAGCACGTTTGAAAGTGGGAAGCAATACCAGAAGCCAGGGAAGGTAGACGACCACTGCGGCACAATAAGTGATAAGGATTTTTTTGAAGCTGCTCTTATCCTGCGGAAGCAGAGAAAGCAGAGCCAGATAGAAAAATGCAACGGAAATCAGGGCATAGTAGTGCGTATAAGCGGCACAAAGAGAGGCGACGCTGAAAATGACCCAATCGGAGGTTTTACCGGAATGAAGAACGTTATGGAGTGCCAGATAGGCCGCTAACACAAAGAAAGCGCCGAGTGAATACATTCGGGCCTCGACATTGAACATGATCGGGTAAGAGAATGGCATTACTGCCAGCCCCTCCCCTAAGAACCGTACGTG